>OASX01000692.1_pt1 | contig 24265 bp, 29 predicted proteins | sample 1516531 | NCBI WGS metagenome assembly OASX01 (sample SAMEA2579911, study PRJEB22360) | human gut metagenome | biome: human gut; feature: human-associated habitat; material: faeces | place: Denmark | collected 2008/2010
CACGGAAGGCGGTGCGGATCAGGCTGGTAAATATTGATGCACCGGAAAAGAAACAGGATTATGGCCGGTGGTCAACAGACATGATGAAATCACTGGTCGCAGGAAAAACGGTTACCGTCACATATTTTCAGCGAGATCGTTATGGTCGTATTCTCGGGCAGGTTTATGCGCCAGACGGAATGAATATTAATCAGTTTATGGTCCGGGCCGGGGCTGCCTGGGTATATGAGCAGTACAACACAGATCCCGTGCTGCCTGTCCTTCAGAACGAAGCCAGACAACAAAAACGTGGGCTCTGGTCAGATGCTGATCCGGTTCCCCCCTGGATATGGAGGCACCGTAAATAAAGCGATGGCAATCCTATCATTCATTTGTTCTTAGCGGGAATAAAAATGGCAAAAACAAAACAGGAATGGCTGTATCAGTTACGGCGATGTTCATCAGTCAATACGCTGGAAAAAATTATTCATAAAAACAGAGACAGTTTATCGAACAGTGAACGTGAATCATTTAATTCAGCAGCAGACCACAGGTTAGCAGAATTAATCACCGGAAAGTTATATGACAGGATACCAAAAGAAATATGTAAGGTAATAATTCAGCAATAATTAATTACCAGGAGCAGATAAACAATGAAGCTGATTATTTTTATTCTTATTGTTCTGATTATTGCAGCGTTACTTATCCGGATTATCCTCAGAAGTGTAAATCAGCATTCTCCTTTGCTGATGCAATTGCATGCGGCAGGTATACGGACCGGTGATGCAGAGCGAATACTGTCCAGCGGTGAATACTGGCAACGTCAGAAGACGCTGCTGACAGAAAGGGAAGTCAGTTTTATGAAAGGACTGTTCAGAATTGTGGATATGAAGCGGTGGTATCTGTGTCCGCAGGTACGGGTCGCGGATATCGTCCAGCTGAACGGGAATATCCGGCCACGATCACGCCAGTGGTGGCAGTTATTCAGGATGGTGTCTCAGTGGCATGTTGATGTGGTTATCGTTGAGCGGCGTTCGTTCAGTATTGTTGCAGCAGTAGAGCTGGATGATGCCAGCCATTTACGACCGGAACGCAGACGCCGGGATATTCTTCTGGAAGAGGTTCTGAGGCAGGCTGGTATTCCGTTGCTCAGAAGCCACGATGCCAGAAAACTGCTGCAGATGACCGGAGAATGGCTGAATACAACAGGGGCTGATCAGCAGTCACCGGAACATCGTAGCTGACGCCTTCGCGTTGCTCAGTTGTCCAACCCCGGAAACGGGAAAAAGCAAGTTTTCCCCGCTCCCGGCGTTTCCATAACTGAAAACCATACTATTTCACAGTTTAAATCACATTAAACGACAGTAATCCCCGTTGATTTGTGCGCCAACACAGATCTTCGTCACAATTCTCAAGTCGCTGATTTCAAAAAACTGTAGTATCCTCTGCGAAACGATCCCTGTTTGAGTATTGAGGAGGCGAGATGTCGCAGACAGAAAATGCAGTGACTTCCTCATTGAGTCAAAAGCGGTTTGTGCGCAGAGGTAAGCCTATGACTGACTCTGAGAAACAAATGGCCGCTGTTGCAAGAAAACGTCTTACACACAAAGAGATAAAAGTTTTTGTCAAAAATCCTCTGAAAGATCTCATGGTTGAGTACTGCGAGAGAGAGGGGATAACACAGGCTCAGTTCGTTGAGAAAATCATCAAAGATGAACTGCAGAGACTGGATATACTAAAGTAAAGACTTTACTTTGTGGCGTAGCATGCTAGATTACTGATCGTTTAAGGAATTTTATGGCTGGCCACGCCATAAGGTGGCAGGGAACTGGTTCTGATGTGGATTTACAGGAGCCAGAAAAGTGAAAACCCCGATAATCTTCTTTAACTTTGGCGAGTGAGAAAGATTACCGGGGCCATCTAAAAACCGTATAGCCAACAATTCAGCTATGCGGGGAGTATAGTTATATGCCCGGAAAAGTTCAAGACTTCTTTCTGTGCTCACTCCTTCTGCGCATTGTAAGTGCAGGATGGTGTGACTGATCTTCAACAAACGTATTACCGCCAGGTAAAGAACCCGAATCCGGTGTTTACACCCCGTAAAGGTGCCGGAACGCTGAAGTTCTGCGAAAAACTGATGGAAAAGGCGGTGGGCTTCACCTCCCGTTTTGATTTCGCCATTCATGTGGCGCATGCCCGTTCGCGTGGTCTGCGTCGGCGCATGCCACCGGTACTGCGTCGCCGGGCCATTGATGCGCTGCTGCAGGGGCTCTGTTTTCACTATGATCCGCTGGCCAACCGCGTCCAGTGTTCCATCACCACACTGGCCATTGAGTGCGGACTGGCGACAGAGTCCGGTGCAGGAAAACTCTCTATCACCCGTGCCACCCGGGCCCTGACGTTCCTGTCAGAGCTGGGACTGATTACCTATCAGACGGAATATGACCCGCTTATCGGGTGCTACATTCCGACCGACATCACGTTCACACTGGCTCTGTTTGCTGCCCTTGATGTGTCTGAGGATGCAGTGGCAGCTGCGCGCCGCAGTCGTGTTGAATGGGAAAACAAACAGCGCAAAAAGCAGGGGCTGGATACCCTGGGTATGGATGAGCTGATAGCGAAAGCCTGGCGTTTTGTGCGTGAGCGTTTCCGCAGTTACCAGACAGAGCTTAAGTCCCGTGGAATAAAACGTGCCCGTGCGCGTCGTGATGCGAACAGGGAACGTCAGGATATCGTCACCCTGGTGAAACGGCAGCTGACGCGTGAAATCTCGGAAGGGCGCTTCACTGCTAATTGTGAGGCGGTAAAACGCGAAGTGGAGCGTCGTGTGAAGGAGCGCATGATTCTGTCACGTAACCGTAATTACAGCCGGCTGGCCACAGCTTCTCCCTGAAAGTGATCTCCTCAGAATAATCCGGCCCGCGCCGGAGGCATTCGCACGCCTGAAGCCCGTCAGTGCACAAAAAATCAGCACCACATACAAAAAACAACCTCACCATCCACCTTCTGGAGCATCCGGTTCCCCCTGTTTTTAATACAAAATACGCCTCAGCGACGGGGAATTTTGCTTATCCACATTTAACTGCAAGGGACTTCCCCATAAGGTTACAACCGTTCATGTTATAAAGCGCCAGCCGCCAGTCTTACAGGGTGCAATGTATCTTTTAAACACCTGTTTATATCTCCTTTAAACTACTTAATTACATTCATTTAAAAAGAAAACCTATTCACTGCCTGTCCTGTGGACAGGCAGATATGCACCTCCCACCGCAAGCGGCGGGCCCCGACCGGAGCCATTTTAGTTACAACACTCAAATACAACCACCAGGAAAACCCCGGTCCAGCACAGAACCGAAACAACAAAGCCCCTCCCTCATAACTGAAAAGCGGCCCCGCCCCGGCCCGAAGGGCCGGAACAGAGTCGCTTTTAATTATGAATGTTGTAACTAAACATCATCATCGCTGTCAGTCTTCTGGCTGACAGTTTTAAATACACGCTCGTAAGCGGCCCTCACGGCCCGCTAACGCGGAGATACGCCCCGACTGCGGGTAAACCCTTGTCGGGACCACTCCGACCGCGCACAGAAACTCTGTCATGGCTGAAAGCGGGTATGGTCTGGCAGGGCTGGAATGGGATAGGTGAACTCTATCAATCAGTACCGGCTTACGCCGGGCTTCGGCGGTTTTACTCCTGTGCCATATGCTACAACGGAGTGCCGCCTTCCATGCCGCTGGCGCGGCATCAAAATTGGCCGAACGAATGGGGGTACGTCCGTCAGCAATTAGTCGCCTGGAAAGTAATCCTTTAGGAGCCAGTATGAAAACTTTGACAAAATATGCCACAGGCCTGTGGTGCAACCATCGATATTCGCGCAGTCTATTGAATCGATAGAAATTTAAATCCCCAAAAGATTAAAATAAGTGGTCCAACGCCGGGAATATCCAGCAACCGCTTACAGGTTTCATTCTGCCTCGCCACGCTGGTAAGCTGTTTTTCAATATCCTCTATCAGTAAGTCCAGCTCATTCAGCCGGTTGTACTGCTTTTCCAGCACAGTAATGAGATACGGTGGCAGTCTCTCTTTCATCCGCTCCAGTGCTTCAGGAAACTCTCGCTCCATCGCTGCCCGACCTTTGTGAATGGTTTCACCAAATTCCAGGAGCGTGCCGTGCAGTGAGTTAGTCTGCATGGTGCGGAACTTCACCAGTTGCCTGCGGGTCCGGTGCAACACAAGAACTGACTGCTGTTCTTCTGTTTTTACGGCAATTTCTTTACCAGGCTGCTGAACCGCCATCCAGATAGCCCGGGCATCCATCACGTCGTTCTTGTTTCCCATGACGAATGCCTTAACAAAGCGGGCCTGTAACAAGCGGACTTTATGCCCCAGCTTTGTCAGTTCCCGTGCCCAGTGCTGAGAGCCTCCACAGGCCTCCATACCAATCAGACATGACTCCCGGTTGCTGAAATATTCCAGAAAATCTCTTCTGCGAAGTTGCTTATCCACCACGTCACCTGTGTTCTCATCAATGAAGTGAACCTGAATCAGATGTTTTGCGATATCAACGCCAACCGGTGTATATTTCATTTGTGGAGTCTCCAGTCTGAGGGAGCTTTCTGCATCCCGTATTGGGCACTATGATGCCGGAAATCTGCCAGGTTCCACACCTTCCCGATATTCTCCCCATCCATCACCGTGCTCCGGATTTGATGATTGGGGATGCGTTCATTACATTTACTGAGTACACAGAAGCCCAACGGGAGTGGATGATACAACGGCGGGCATTTTGCCTGGCTCAGATACCTCCTCCAGTATTACCTGAAAAAATTGATATCAGAGAAATTTCCAGAGCTGCTGATAAAACACTGCAGCAAATGGGGATTGCCTGTCCATCCGGAGAAGCATTCAGAGGCTCCGGATGTAAAGAGCCTGTACATAGATTTGTGTAATTGCCTGATTTTGATATGTTCAATCCAGCATCAAATGAAGGTTAATTTATGGACGAAAAACAGTTACAGGCTCTGGCTAACGAACTGGCCAAAAACTTCAAAACCCCTGAAGACCTCAGTCAGTTTGATCGGCTGCTGAAAAAGTTCAGCGTTGAAGCCGCTCTCAATGCAGAGATGACACACCATCCTGGGTATGAGAAAAATCAGTCCAGACCAGGAGCTAACTCCCGCAACGGTTATTCCACAAAGACCGTTATCACAGGCGACGGTCCACTGGAACTGCGTACTCCGCGCGATCGTGACGGTACCTTCGAACCACAACTGGTAAAGAAAAATCAGACCCGTATTACCGGGATGGATAACCAGATCCTCTCGTTGTATGCCAAAGGGATGACCACCCGTGAGATAGCTGCTGCGTTCAAAGAAGGGCTCCGTTTGGGAAACGGAAAATATTGTACGTTAAGGCTATTTTTTAATCAGGTTTAACCTCTTTATAGAGCGCCTGAATGCGACAAACTTGGGAAGTACTATAGCCTGTCACCTCTGCCGTTTCACGGATGCTCAGTTTCTTGATCTGCCGGTAGTACATTACTTTCTGATGTCGTTCCCGATCTGCCTGTTTGCCCCGATACTTACCTAAAGTATGGGCACGTTCAATTCTCTGTTTTTGTCGTTGACGACGACTCAGCCAGTCTTTATGCGACATTGCAGCCATCAGGTCGATAAGCATATTATTTATTGCGGTTATTACTGTGCGGGTGAGCGGGTCCGCTTGCGAAGGATCTTTATCTGACAGAGCCTGATGATGTGGGCACATCAAGACTGACAATCCGCAACTCGTGTTGTTCTATCTGCTTTTTCAGCGTTATCCAGTCACTGTTGCTGAGACGGGTCAGGCGGTCTATCTGCTCGACCAGCAAGATATCATTGCGATGACTGTCCATCAGTAAGCGTCCCAGTTCCGGGCGGTCTAGTTTTGTGCCGCTGATGTTCTCCCGGTAGTAGCTGGCGATTTTATGCCCCCGCTCCTGAACGAACTGCTCCAGCATCTCTTTTGCCCGATCGGCGAACTGATCTTCCATCGATGCCCTTAAATAAGCTCTGATAAACATTTTTCCACCACGCTATCGCGTTTAGATTATTGCATTTATTCTATCGCATATAGGTTATGTCATTATTGGAGTGCCGTCATTGATGGTCTTCTGTATCACGAAAGTGACCTTGAAATAACGGAACATTACACCGATACAGCAGGTTTCACGGAGCATGTTTTTGCACTAATGCATCTGCTGGGATTCGCTTTTGCTCCAAGGATCCGGGATCTGCATGACAAACGTTTGTTTATTCAAGGTAAAGCTGATAACTATCCTGCTCTACAGTCAATTATTTCCACAACCCCCCTGAATCTCAAAGAGATAAAAATACACTGGAATGAAATTCTGAGGCTGGCGACCTCAATAAAACAGGGAACAGTGACCGCTTCTCTGATGCTGAAAAAATTGGCCAGTTATCCGAAACAGAATGGCCTTGCTAAGGCGTTGAGAGAAATCGGTCGCATTGAGCGAACACTGTTCATGCTGGACTGGTTCCGCGACCCGGCGCTTCGTCGTAGGGTTCAGGTGTCAACGACGGATGAAAAGTGATCCACTTATATCTCCACTAACGGCCCAATATTGAGCCACCGTTTTACTCCGGATTAGCTTCTGCTATAATCCCGGCCTTTCGTTTCTGTCTGAGTCGATAGCTTTCTCCTTTGATTTGAACGACATGTGAGTGGTGTAAGATACGGTCCAGCATCGCTGAGGTCAGTGCTGCATCACCGGCGAACGTAAGAGCTTTGTCGAAATCGAAGGGCTGGGACATGTGTCATTCCTTTTTGATTGTATATTACTGGAATGACACAGAATTTCTAACGCAAGCGGACGTATGTAAAACGCCTTTATCACTGGATTAAACCGGGTTGCAACAAGGGAGCAGATTCTTCCCGCCGGCAAGAAAAAACAGTTTACAACAGGGGCTATTCAGTCCAACCATAACATTTTTGCCCCCATGCCACGTGATAAAAAATCAAAGGAATATCTGCTATCAGCTGATTTAGCCTGCTCCATAAATTCTGTTATGTCTTTGTGGCTTGTTCCGTGATTTCGTCATACGTTAATTCGATTTTTATTTTTATTTACTTAAAGCACTGTCCATGCAGGACTGAAATCTTCTTCCAGAAACAGCTCCGTCAGCCCGCTAATCTGTTTCAGCCTCAGCACTTCATCCTGGTCCATACCCAGCTCTGTGCCAATACGCTCATCCGTCCAGCCCAAGCGTGAAAGGTCCCTGACAATATCAGACATTGAAGTTATCTGATGTTTTCCTCTGGCCCGGTTATGTCGTATGGTCGCGGCAATACGTTCAGCCTGTCCCTTCCTCTCCGGATTAATACAGGCCACCGGCAACCAGCCCTTCAGGCGTTTACCTGTGCCTGCCTCCCTGCCCAGCACCTGACGATGAAAACCATCCACGACCAGGTAATGCTCCTTCTCTTCCGAGACAACCACGGGCTGCGTGAAACCATCTTTTTCCAGTGACTGCTTCAGCAGTTTCTTCTCACCCGGAGCCATGACATTGGGGTTATAATCGTTGGCCACCACTTCATCCGCTTTTACCCACAGCACACAGTCCACAGGCTCCTGTGCAAAAGGACTGACTTCATGAAGCACTCTGCGCAGGTGATTAAGGGCCTGTATGGTCTCTTCTTCTGGTCGTTCCTGGCTGAAGTACTGGCGAATCATGTTGCTCAGTACCTCCGGTGTCACAGAATCCCCCATTCCTTCCTCCTTTCCTTCATACGCTGCAGGTAACGTTCATAGTGCCGGGGTTTGTTAGGGCTGAAGGAGAGGGTCCGGCACCAGAAATCATTCTTTATGAGCGTTTTACAGATACGCCGCCAGGACGGAATATCCCTGCTCCCCAGGTCATTTTCCTGCTCATCCGGGATATCATCCGGGAAGCCCCGGGTCTGATACCAGCGCAGATAGACAGCAATTTTATTACGGTAATGTTCTGCTGTTCTTTCCGGCATAACATCCAGCAGGAACATCGCGTAACTGCGCCAGGTATGATGAGTCGGCTTTATGATACGTTTACGCAGTGCAAAATAGGCGCCGCTTTCATTGGCATAAAGTGCCCCGCTGGCAGCTCCTGACACCCGCTCACACATCCTGGCCCAGGTTTCCGGCTCCAGAACATGATAAAGCCACAGTCCCTTACGCTGTTCCGGGCCAAAAGGCTCACAGACACGCATGTTGCGTAACGGCACACCGGCACGGTACATCAGGTCATACAAGGGGTTGTAGATGGCACGGGTTCTGGCGTTATATATCCAGATATCGCGGGCTTTCCAGTCATATAACGGATACATGGTGTGGTAAACCCCTTCTGGCGATGCCGTGGTCCAGGGTTTATCATCGGCATATCTCAGTTTTCGCCGGGACACCAGTCCCATAAAGCGATTGAGGGATTCATCCGCACGTACACCGGTCAGCACTGCCACTCCACACCGGTTACCGACAAACCAGGAAGAAAATGCCGGAACAAACTCTTCAAAGGTCATGGCATAGCGGTAAAAGGGAAAATACGCCATATCCGTAATGGCGTATTCCGGTGGCTGGCGAACCCAGGTCACACCCGATTCCCAGCATATCCACTCCGGCTGAAACTGCGAAACACCGTTTACCGTGGTCAGGGGAAGTGCCACCCAGTAAAAGATGTCTGTCACATCCCGGTACATTTCCCGCATTTTCTGAATATGTTCAATTGTGCACTGGTACTGAGCTTCCCAGTCAATGAACAGTACAGAGAAACGACGCTTCTTCCTGCGGGCCACACCGGCCACAAGATGGAAGAGTACGGTGGAATCCTTTCCTCCGGAAAAAGACAGGCAAACAGAAGAGAATGTATCAAAGACCCACTCAATACGATGAATGGCTGCGGACAGAACATCTTCACCCGTTTTGATTTTAATTATGGTTCCCGGCATATATTCTGGTGTGAAATATTCAGTCTACAATATGTTCAGTAATAATGGTGTAATCAGTCAGTGCCAAACCATACAATAAACCAGAGCCCCATCATCACGACAAAACTTATAAATGGCAGTATTACCAGAAATACCTGGCTTCATTCCTGTTCCTCTGAAATAATACGACACACGTATTTTACGGAGCACTTATATAGCTCAGCGCATAAACAACAACAGACACTCCGGAAATAAAACCAGCCAGAAACGCAAGTAACAGCCTTCCTCCGACAGGGCGCTCACGGCAGTCATATATCCCGAACTGTCCTCTTCTGCTGCACCAACAACACATAATCTCCCTCTCCGTCCGGTCCCCCACGCCGGGAAACACTTCCTTCTTCAGGTATGAATGGGGTCGGTTACCCGACAAAACCGGCCATGAATACTTTCAGCTTCATCAGCGACGTAAACCCCAGACGCAGAACCATCTGCTCACGCCGGTAGTATGCCCTTCTTGCCGCCGGGCAGTCGGACTCCCCCGGCGGGATGAATCCGCAGGGCCTGAACAGCCCTTTCCAGAAAAAAACCCCTGACACATTCCCGATAAGGAGCCAGTATCTCCTCAGGCAGACGACGCTGTACTGCCTGCTGTAATGACCGGGACAAATGAATACAACTGCGTTCTCCGTTCACTGCCACTGTATTTCGGCCACACACAATACCCGCCCGGTATACCTCATCAGGACACAGAACAATCAACTGGATATCATAACGATGCATCACCCATTGTGTTATCTTCAGATACCGCCACCACCCCAGCAAAGATGCACTGCTGAAACAAAGTATCAACGTATCTCTGGTCCGGAGTTGCTCTCCCGGCCTGAAAAGCCCTGCACTGATACCGTACCCCCTTAACAGATGTATTACGCCGGTTGTTTCATAACTGCTGCATCCGGCAACCCATACGGCCTCCATGATTACAGCAACTTATTTATCTGTCCGGTCAGTCAGTGCGTTCACCGCAGCAACGTAGCTTTTACGGAAAGCCTCCACACTGTCTGCCTGAAATGCACTGTTCTCAATACGGTATCTGCCATTGACATACACGGATGGGGTGCCGGTCACGCCATACTCCCTGAACAGACGTTTCTGCTTCTCAGTTATCTCAGCCACTTCCTTACTGGCAAGTGCCTTAGAATATTCCCCCGGATAAACCCCCGCCCGGATAAAAATCCCCGGAATATCCGCCGCTGATTTCAGTCTCCGCGTTTTCTGTACGGCATCAAATAACAGCGGCTCCACCTTATCCTCAACACCCAGCACTATTGCCACTGACCATGCCCGGGTCAGTTCCTCTCCCTGCTCTCCCAGAAAACCGGCATGATACTTGACCAGTTTTTTCCCCGGAGGAAGGCTTTCGCGGATGGCTTTATCAATGCCGTAACCCTGAGAAAAGGCATAACAGGGTGGGCAATAAAAAGAAAAAAACTCAACCACCGTTTCATTATCCTGAACGGCACTCGCCACCGGTTTATCCAGCACCGAATAGGTTGCGTTTTCCTTTGCATATACTGTGCCGGACAGTGCCAGACACAAAAAAAGAGATATCAGTCTGCTTTTACGCATTCTGCAGGTTCCATAATTCAGTTGTCAGATTCAGATAATTAATTCACAAGATACCAGTAGATGGCGCTTCCCTTACCACTACGGTCAGGCTCCACGATATGCTGTCGGTTCAGCTCCCGGAGATAATAAAGCGCCAGGTAAACAGACATTTCGCAACCATCCGCAATATCCCTTGTTTTTAAAGGTACCAATGATGCATTATTTTTCTGCATGAAACGAATTATATCTCCACATTTATCCTCTGATGGGCCCATAGTTTTTACACTTCCTCTGGTATCTTCTGCTGTAGTTTGTATCTTGAATCCCCATTATCCTGACTTATATATCCACAAATACATAATTAATATGTGCAATAAATGTTATACAGGAATTATTTGTATCCATAGTAGAATGCTTATTAACAACAACTGAAACAGGTAGAGTATCTTGTGTTTTCATGCATGAGCTGTTAAAAAATTTTCTTCTGCTCCGGTCCTCCAGCCAAAACCTTTCTTCCTCTTTAGTCATTGACACGCAAACATCAACTAAATGGTATTCCCCTTAACATTTCCTTTTATTTTCCTGCCAATAAATTCATATATAGCTCATTCATTATCTTTCCGACAGAAATCATCGAAGGGGGAACCAATTCATAATCAAAATTCTGCATGCTCCCATGCCTTGAATTTCAGATATCCACCATTCACGCCATAATCCCAACGCGCAGGGTCTGTTTTGCTCAGTAAATAAGCCTGAGGTATATTAAATTTTAATGTCTGTGCTCCATAATCAAAATCCACTTTAGTGTGGGGATTACGGGTCAGGATATAACACAGTTTTTCCTTGTAGAAGTAATCATTATTTTTGCGGTTCTGTCATCTCACCCATACAGTCCAAGATCGTATTGTTGTAATATGCTATCACGACTTTTTCTTCTGCTAAAAGACGCATATCAAAAATTTTAACCAAACAACACATAAATGACAGAATAAAAAGCAAGATGACAAATAAAAAAACAAACCATCAACCAAACAACGCATCTTTTTCAAGATAAAAAGCTACAATAATGCAAAATTATCAAAATATAAAAATAAAAACTAAATGGCGATAAAAACAAATAACCACTAACCGCCGACGACATCTAATGTTATTTTATTTGTTGCTTATAATAAGATGGCTGTTAGTAATTAATGTTACTAACAGCCATCTATATATCTAGGGGTTATACGCCGGAACCGCCGAAATTTCCGTTATCCCAGTTTTAAACCGACTACCAATGTATCTAGGTCAGAGCCTCAATGGCCTTTTCATTACCTTCTGTTTCCAGTCACCTCCGCAAACGTGACAGGCTCATAAAATTTGCCTTGTTAACACTGTGTATATCCCCGGTGATGGCTACCGGCTTCACTACAATGAGTCGGCCCTCTGAAAGGCCAGACAGTGGATGTATCTAAAAATAAGAGATAGGCTTTATTTCTAACACTGGTTCTAATTTTGAGATGACAGGAACTTTGCTGGAGCAAGAGCTTCGTGGACGTAAAAGGGGTTTGAGGTGAGTAGACCCGCCGATTGTCCGAACGCTCCCCTCCTCAGAACCGGACTTGCGGAACTACTGCATCCGGCTCCCGACAGATCAGTGTCCCCACATATTTCAGCGAGAATGGAACATTGACTGAGTTCTCCATCGCGATGGGTATCCCAGCATTTTGAGGATCAGCTCCAGCTTTTCCCATGTCATTGAGTGTCGGTCACCTTTACGGTTGAACCATCTGTAGATGATTCGCCTGCTCTGGTAGATGAATTGCCCCACACGTCTTTTGTTATCTGAGATGCCATGGTAATTAATCCATCCACGCACTATCCGGATAACCGTGTTCAGGGTTTGCCTTCTGTTGGTGGTGAGGTTCTTCCACAGGAAGTCTCTCAAGCCTTTCAGCTTGCTCGCAAAGCGGTCCTTCCGGCTGGTAAACTTCAGCTGTCAGCACCCTTTACGCGTTCTACCCCAATATGACGCCTGTGCCCCCGGAGGTTGGTTTCCTTTGGCATATCGCCAGTCTGGCCTCCGGAAAAATGACGCGCAACTGCGCACGCGCCTTCCCCGGAGACAACGGTTGACGAATCTTGCTCTCCATCCCCGGACAATAAGGGGGACCGTCATTTCCGTTCAAAACTCTGCTGAACAATAGCGCTCTCTTTCTGCGTTTCTCCGATCCTGAAACATCAATAATTTGTTCTCCAGCGACTAATATTAAGGATATCGCTTAGTGATATTGGCTGTCTGGAGATTCAGGGATCCCCGTCTACACTGCCACTGATAACATAGGTTATTAGCAGTGTTATTATTAATGCCCAGCTATAAGTAACAACATAAAATAGCATTGAGTATCATCGGTGGTTATTTATCTTTATTGTTGTTTAGTTTTTATTTTTATATTTTGATTATTCACTATATTGTGGTTTTTTATATCGCAAATGCATATTGTTTCGGTTGATGTTTTTTCATTGCGACTTAATGACAGGTTTTTGTGCTATTGGCTGGTTGTTGGTTGGTTTAAAATTTCGATAAACTGGCTTTTTACAGAATAAAAGATCGTGATAGCATTTTTAGCAAGTCGCGTTTGGACTATGTAATGAGTAGGATGGTTGGGCGACAAAAGACAAAGACAGAATGCGCTGGAGATTGCTCATGAAAAGAATTAATGGAAGTAAGCTTACGCCCGCTTCGCTGTCAAATGAACATTTCTGGATGCTTATTGAAATATGCCCAGTGTACAGTGAGAAAATGATACGAGCTTTAAGGGATTTTTTGGTATTAGGAAAAGAAAGAAAAAATATATGTGAATTACATAATGTATCATTAAGTTATTTCTCAGTTACCTTGGGACGAGTTTCATATGTGAATGAGATAGTTTCGTCACTAACATCTTATTATTGCAATGATGACTCAATGCGCAATTGAGTTACCGTACTAGGTCACATAGGTGATGTACTATATATCTTTATGATTGCAGAAAGAAATTTGCGTTAAATAAAATCTGCATTGTTTTTACTTAAGGCATAATCTAGATTGAATTGTGCAGCATATCCTTTCTTTATTATTCTATCCTTATTCCATAAGGAAAGGATGTGATGCATTAATTGCATCTTCTATTTACATGGTTATAAATTTGGAGTTATTACATGAAAAAATTAATGGCTATTTCAGTTATTGCAATGAGCATGGCAACAGGTTCTGCAATGGCATCCCAAGGCGAGATTAAGTTCTTTGGTAGCGTAACTGCTACAACTTGCGATGTTACTCCAGTAATAGGTGGTAGCGTTAATAATCTGGTTCAGTTAGGCGAAGTATCACCCAATAGTAAGGGCGCAGAAATTCCGCTGGTATTTAAAGCAAAAGATGCTCAGGGCCAAGATTGTCAGTCCTTGGTTGGTAAAACAGCAAGTGTCGCATGGGATGGTCCGCTGAATGATCAGGGGATTGCTAACCAGGGCGGGGGGGCTACCGGTGCATATGTGATTCTGACCAGTACTAATGCTAAATCTGATCAGGCGGTCACTAAAAAGAATCAAGTTGTGGACTTTGATGCAGCCAAAGTTATTGGTGATGGACTTGCATTTAAAGCTCAGCTGCAAGGTGGTGCAACTGCTGGTGATTTCCGGTCTGCAGCAGCTTACGCGGTTACCTATCAGTAACTTTAAATACGAGTTATCCGGGAGGGGGCACTCCCGGATAATCTACTCTATTTTGGAGTAGATGGTTCCTGCTATGATCGTGGATATATTCAGAGAATGAAGCAGCGTCGTCTTTTTAAATTATCTCTGTTAGCACTGAGTATATTTTCTCATTTCAGTATTGCGACAGAGTTAAACTTGGACTTTATTCATGGAGCTCGTTTCATCCCATCCATTCTGAAAACTGATACAACTCTACCTACAGGTCAGTATGTTGTCGATGTGCTCGTTAACAATGAACGAACCGGGCGCGTGAATCTTATTATTACGGAAGATGATGAGAAAAATAATCGCCTTTGCCTGTCACCCGAATGGCTGGATAACGCTGGGGTGATGATGAAAAAAGACGCTTATGATGATGTCTTTGACAAGAAAAAACAGTGCTATGTCCTGACCCATAATCCCCATACTAAAGTGGATTTTGATTATGGAGCACAGACACTAAAATTTAATATTCCTCAGGCTTATTTACTGAGTAAAACAGACCCTGCGCGTTGGGATTATGGCGTGAATGGTGGACGCCTGAAATATTACGGTAACTTCAATAAGGCGGTTCATAATGACGTGAATGCTTTCGGGAATTTTGATGCTGCCATCAACTTGGGGCGCTGGGTACTTTCCAGCAACATGAACGCGTCTCATGTCCGTGATAAAACAAAAATCACCTCCAGCGACCTGACTCTGTCCACGGCCATCAGCCCGGTTCAGGGGGATCTATTGCTGGGAAAATCACGGACCCGTACAGGGCTGTTTTCTGACTTTAATTTCTACGGAGCGGCACTTCGCTCCAACAGCAATATGCGTCCTTGGGAATCAAGGGGATATGCGCCGGATATATCCGGGATTGCCTCCGCACCTTCACGTATTACCGTAAAGCAGAACGGATATACGGTGTATTCAAAAATGGTACCGGCGGGGCCTTATCGTCTGGATGACCTGCGTCCCATGGGAAACGGCGACCTGGTGGTAATCGTTGAAGATGAAAGTGGTCATAAAACCGAGCAGGTCTATCCGGTGACCACGCTGCCGACGCTGCTGCGTCCTGGTGAGCTTCAGTACAACGTGGCGGTGGGGAAGAAGAATAACAGCAACGAGCTGGACAAGGCGTTTCATTCTGACACTGGTCTGTTCTGGTTGGGCAGCCTAAACTATGGCTTCTCCACGACAACGTTGAATTCATCATTCATTCTGAATGATGACTATCAGGCCGGCGGGCTGGGGATCACACAAATGCTGGGGGAACTGGGGGCATTATCACTCAGTGCGAACGTGTCAAAAGCCAGCTATGACAACGGGGAAGTGAAAAACGGGGAAAGCTTCAGCGTGAAATACGCAAAAAGCTTTGCAGAACGGACGGACCTTCAGCTACTGACGTACCGTTATCAAAGTAAAGGGTATACGGAGTTTGCTGATTTTAACCCGAAAGATATGAGGCGCTATGGCGCCCAGAAGTCTCGTTATGAGGCTCGCCTGTCGCACCGCTTTGACAACACATATTTGAGTGGCTCTTACTGGCGCCAAGATTACTGGATGCGTGAGGGACATGATATCGGTAGTACGCTCTCGCTTAGCTCGTCCTTTGATAGTGTCTCGGTCTTTCTAAACGGTTCGCATTCGAAGTATGTCTGGTCGGATAAGGCAGATTACTCTGTTTCACTGAGTCTGAGCGTGCCGTTTGGCCTGAAAGGCCTCCATCATTATAGCAGTAACAGTGTAGGGTATACCCGCGCCGGTGGTACGACATTCAATACCAGTATATCGGCTATGCCAACCGAACGCCTGAACTACAGCCTGAGTGCGAATGCTGGTTCAAAAGGTGACCGTGGTGCGTCTGCATCTGCCAGTTACGCCTTTGATGCCATTCAGACCAACCTGGGTGTGTCCCGTTCCTACAACAAGCACGGAAATAGCCAGACCAGTTTCTCCGGCAGTGTTTCAGGTTCCGTGCTGGGCACGTCTGAGACAGGGCCACTCTTTACTAAAGAGTCGTCTGACACCGTGGGTATTGTCAGTATTCCTGGCGTTGAAGGCGTTTCTGTTAACGGCTCCATGCCGACGAACCGCGACGGTAACACGGTGGTGTGGCTGTCTGAATATTCAGAAAACAGCATCAATATCAACATGGATAACGTGCCGGATGACATGGAGTTTGAGACCACGTCCTACAACGTGGTGCCGACCGAAAAAGCGATGGTTTACCGTAAATTCGGCTTCGAAAATGTCCTTCGTTATATCCTGCGTGTGAAGGATGCACAAGGCAACTACCTGACTGGCGGTGATGCGAAAACGGAACAGGGACTGAATGCAGGCTTTATTTCAAACAATGGTGTTCTGCTGATGAACATGCTGGCTGAGCCGAAAGCTGTCAGCGTGAATACAGGGGACGGAAAGCAGTGTCGTTTCTCCATGGCAGGGCTGAAAGCAAACACTAACAAAGTTCAGGAGGTTCGCTGTGAATAAACTGGGTAAGGTAGCGCTGGCTGCTCTCCTTTCTCTCTCTTTCTGTAACCAGTCTATGGCTGCATTTGTACTGAATGGGACCCGCTTCATTTATGAAGGGGGAAAGAAGAATGTTTCTTTTGAAGTGACGAACAATACGGACAAAACCTACGGTGGTCAGGTGTGGATTGACAACACCAACCTAGGGAATGGAGTTTACATGGTTCCACAGCCACCGTTCTTTAAGGTAGGGGCAAAGCAAAAGCAGGTTATTCGTATCATGAATACGGACAATAACCTGCCGAAAGACCGTGAATCCCTGTTCTGGTTGAACGTTCAGGAAGTGCCACCGAAGCCGGAAGTGAAGGATGGTGAAGGCAGCGTACTGGCCATCGCCATGAACACCCGCGTGAAGCTGATTTACCGCCCTGCGTCCATTAAGGATGGTCGCAAAGATGCAGAGAAACAGCTGAAGTTGGAGCAGCGTGGTAATTATACCTGGCTGAAAAACCCGACGCCGTATTACATGGCTATTGTTAATGTGAAGCATGGTGGTAAGGATATCGCCCTCAGCGATGAGGTGATGAAAGAAGTCGCACAGCTTGAGCCGTTCAGTGATGTGAATCTGGGTAAAAAGGTGAATGGAAACATCAGCGTGGATGCGGTAAATGACTGGGGGGGCGTTCAGAGCTATGAAATTCACTAAAGCAGCCCTGGCTTTACTGATGATGATCGTGATGACCGGCAGCGGACAGGCTGCCACTGCAACTCTGACAATTAATGTCACTTCCACTCAGCCGAGCTGTAACGTTACCGTGCCTTCCTCGTATATGCTGGAGGCTCTGGTGCCGGGAGAAATGGGAAAGGCTCATCCTCCACTGAAAATCACCTGGAGCTGTGAAGGTAATACGCCACTGAAAACAGCACTAACAGCTGCCATTGTCTCGGGTGATTCAGAGGGGGATGGGAAGGTTCATCTGGTGACAGATAGTCGTCAGCGCACAGGTGTGACGCTTTCCCTCAGGGAAAAGACAAGCGGCAATCTGATAAAACTGACAGGAAAGGAGAATTTCTGCGGTGATACGGAGGGAACCACTGGCATGCGCACCTGTACACTGACTCCAGTGACTGACGTTTCCCATGGCAGCGGACGGGGGAACGCATCAGCCACGCTGCGTTTTGAGGTTAGATATGTGTGAATGTCATGGAAACTATGTGCTCAAACAACTAATGCATCTTTTGGAATTATGAGTGTCAGTACCACAAATGGCAGTAATCACCATCGTGACTTTGCCCTGGCGTGGCTGCTTCGCCAGAGATGCCGGTCATCACATAACGCGGATATATGGCATTTGTTTTTTCACCGGGAGAAATACCTGAAGTGCATATGGAAACAGGTGGACAACTGTGAATACCGTTTGTTGCCTCCGCAGCTTATCCGGACCGGAAAACAGGACGATATCGTTCTCTGGTCTGCAGCTGATGCTATGGTGATGAAGTGGGTGACACTGGAAATAAAGGACCTTCTGCCCCTGCAGAGTCGGTGTGTCCATACTGCAGGACACCATGGCGGTCGGGATTCCCTGGCTGAGATAACACAAATGCTGGCCCAAGGGGCACGCTTTGTCTGGCGGACGGATATCCGGGGGTATTACCGGCATATCAGGAAAGAGCAACTTTGGCACCACATCTGCCGTTTTGTCCGTTCGCCGGTGCTGCAGCACATTATTAAACAATATATCTGGTACACCGTTGAACATGGCGGTGAGTTTTTTACACCGCAGGGCGGTATATGCCGTGGGAGTGCGCTCAGCCCTCTCCTGGGGGCATCGTTCCTGTGGTATGTGGATTCGGCATTCAGCCGTCAGGAGGATATTTATTATGTCCGGTACATGGACGATTTTCTTTTTCTGTCCACACGGCGCTGGCCATTACGTCGTGCTGTCAGACGGCTGCATGATTATTTTGAGGGCACTGGTTTTGAATGCCATCCGGACAAAACACAGGTCGGTCGTACTGAGCGCGGGTTTGACTGGCTGGGCGTGTGGTTTGATGCAACGGGCCCCACCGGGATAGCCCCTCGCGCGAAAGAGAATCATCGTGCACGTCGGTTGCGGCTTGAGGAGCAGGCCTGCAGGAGAGGATTGTCTGAAGTGGCAGTCCAGCATCGGGTGCAACAGTATGAGGCACGGTGGTTATTGTGGGCAGAGCGCCAGATGACGGCGGCTTTGCCTGACGGATTTAACTTAACTTGAAGAGATTATTGTGACTAGTAAACACGTATTACTCGCTCTGATGTCGATTATCTATTCCACACAAACATTAGCTGCAGCGTGGGACCACACATACCTACCGCCTAACAATGGGCGTATAGTACTACTATTCGGTCAAGACCAAAGCTGTGATTCCGAATCCATGGATGTAATCCGGTACAGCAAAATCTGGGGTGGTTACGCCGGCCGGTATTGCGCGGCGTATTATAAATACCCTGCAGGTCGTGGTAGAATACTGGGTAATGAGTGTGGCGTGACAGGGAGTTGGTCGAACGATGGAGAGTGGGGTCGGCTGGTATTAGACAAATCATTATGGGGGTGCCCAAAGGACACTTATCTCTATGCAGACTTACCGCAGGGGAGTTTCCCCGTTGCTAAGTACTTCACTGGCGGTGGTGGGTCCAGTGAAAAATTTTTCAAAGTGCAACCAAGCACAGTGTCCATAAAATCACAGGGCCCAGGGTTCTGGAAGACAGAACAGGTCATATTATCCGGATATAACCTTAGCACCGTGTCCGTGGTGTCTAATCGTGAACTGACTATAAATGTCGGTGATGAAGAATTACAACTGAAACGAGACCAGGAGGTTTCCATATCGCCGGCGAAACGTGAAGAATACACTCTTTCAAAATTGAAAATGTACTTCTACGGGGAGACCGCTGAGAAAGGAACTACACAGTACCGCTTACGCTTTAATGCTACATATATATAGACAGATGAGGGGAGATCATGATCCTAAGACCGACGATGCATCAAGAACATAGAACAATGAACTGATAATGGATCGTATACAGTATGCGAGTAAACGTTAATCCTCGTCCGTAGAGTGGTACCTACGATCCCAATATCAACCAACAACCCGAGGAATCAACGGGCCTATGGTCTAATTGCATGATTAACCATTTCCATATCATACAATGGCCGGAAACGTAATAAAAATCCGAACACAAGAAAATGCCTGACCACAGCCTTTCCGTTTAGAGTGGATGTTAATACATTTTCATCTGCTATCGGGGCATTCGATTGGAATAGCGTTTCACCGATTTGTGAATCTTGCATCGATGTGGCCCGCAGGTAAAAACTTCATTTTTCTGTGCTGTTCATTGGCTGGTAGACTCAGTACCAGTACACCAATGTACATGTGCAGAAAAATGCAGGAGATATACCGGGGATGTGACGAACAGGATCACTGAGTAGCACTTCTCCTGACACAGTAAAAGGGTGTCTCGCCTTCCCCGCCCTGAACGGCGGGGCTTGCCCATACCTGGTCAGCTTTGTCAACGCCAACATCAGATGACCACTTTTCACCACTTTTAATGTCCGCTTTTTATCGTTAATGGTGTCCGCTTTCCGCCATTTCATCATCACTGATTGGCGTTGCGCTTTTTGCCAGTACTCCTGCCCTGCGTTTTTCCTTCAGCCGGTAACTTTCTCCTTTGATATTCAGTGTCGTTGAGTGATGCAACAGCCTGTCCAGGATCGCCGTTGCCAGTACGTTATCCCCGAACATCTCCCCCCAGTCTGCGAACCCTTTGTTTGACGTCAGGATTATGCTCGCTTTCTCATACTGCCTGTTCAGCAACCGGAAGAACAGGCTCGCTTCCTCCCGGTTCATCGGCAGATAGTCTATTTCATCCAGTATCAACACCCGCGCATAGCTCAGTTGCTGGAGTTGACGTTCAGGCCGGTTTTCCTGTCTCGCTTTCATCAGCGTTGCCACCAGTCTGTCCAGCGGCATGAACAGTACCCTATGCCCCGCATCCGCTGCTTTCACTCCCGGCGCCACTGCCAGATGCGTTTTTCCTACTCCCGGCGGCCCCAGCAGGATCACGTTCTCGCTACGCTCCACGAACGCCAGACCGCTCAGTTCCCGCACCACCTTCCGGTCTATCCCCGGCTGGAAGCTGAAGTCGAACTGCTCCAGCGTTTTTATCCACGGCAGCCGCGCCTGTTTCAGACGGCTTTTCAGCCCCCGCTGATGCCTGCCGCTCCATTTCCGCTCCAGCGCGAGGCTCAGGAACTCTCTATGGGTAGTGAAGATGATTTGTTTATTTTTATCTTCGGCATGAGTTGATATGACGTCTATTAACTTTTTCAATGCTTCGTCATGCAACAGCAAATCTAATTCATCGATTAATATTAAGGCGTTCTTCTCCGCTTTCAATATTGTTTCCAGAATTATGTTTGTTATTGAATCATTACTGACATTGCTGGTCTCATACTGAATATTATTATTTTTTCTGATTCTATTATAGGAACACATTTATCAATGCCAAGATAGTAAACTTCTCTTAAAGGACGACGAGCATAAATCTGAATCCATCGCGAGCCTCGAACATCAGCTTTTCCATAATTTTCCAATTCATTTTCAATCATTACCCCATCTTTACGATAAGTTAAATTTACAATGAAGTCACTGCCGTTCCATTCAGCATGTGGGCTGCGTGGAAAAAATGCATTAACCGATGGTCTTCACCGGGGAAACCTTCTTCAGGCATGTATATGCTTGCTATAGCATGGAGTATTGTTGATTTTCCGCTTCCATTTGGACCTAAATTTGCGGTTAACGCATGAGGTTTAAAAATAATCTCGTTTAATCCATTTATACATTTTAGTTTGTTAATTTTAATGGAGTTCAAGACTCGACCAGTAATGTTTTTTCTTTTTTTCTGCCATTTTCAAATCCTGGCATTATGTTGGGGGGATTCACCATGTAATTCAGAAACATATAACTGTGAACAGGGGATATATCAAATCCTTTTAATATTCTATTTGGCACAGTATTCTACATCAGGCCTCTTTTATGCTACAGACTTTTTGAGATGTCTGTAATTTTAGACCTAATGTTATGACTGATCATATCTCCTATCCACTGGTGGCGCAGGAAAGTTAACCGGCTGCCACCATGGGATAACGTGTAAACCGTGCTACGGGGTGGCGCTTTCATTAACCTGTACACGAACTCTTATTCCGGCATCATGACAGGCCTGCAGCCACTGCGCCACTTCCAGCGGATCGCCCTCCCGGCGTACCACCCTGCCTTCTCTGTTCCATAACTGCAGACAGGTACTGCCGTCGAGACGCACCACAAAATCCCCACGGCAGGCCTGATACGTCATGCCGTTCAGCTCCACCGCCAGATCAGTGGCAGAAGTGCCGTCTGCGGGCAGACCTGATGCCGGGACCAGCGGCAGTACGACGACTTCTGCCGCGCGCTGTTCTGCCCGGAGGCGGTCCTGTTCTGCCAGCAGCAGAGGCTGTGCCACGGCCCGGCCGGCGTCCGTCAGCTCGACAGCCAGCTGCAGATTCGGGGCGCGCAGGGTGCGAAGCCAGCCTGATGCTTCCATGCGCCGGCAGGAGGCGCGCAGGTTTGGTCCGTAGACCGGGGCTTCCCCGCTTCGCTCCAGCACCCGTTCTATGTCCCGAGTCAGCACGGGGCCAGGCCGTTTTTCATCAAGGGCAGCCAGCACAATCAGCACCCGTCGTTGCAGCGGCGACGGCCCACGGGAGGTTACAGCTGACATGCGCGCAGGAGCATTTCGGTGAACCGCAGATGGTCCCTGTCGGCGACGTCGTCTGGGGCACGCCCCGCGAGTGCCAGACAGTACCAGAGTTCAATGGCGCTGCGTACGCGGGCAATCTCCGCATCGGTATCGTTGCAGTCCGCACGGTTTGCCCGTTCAAGACATGCGTTAATGAAGTCTTCCGTATCGCCGGTCATCGTTTCATGGCTGAGGCGAAAGTATACTTTTTCATCCATCCTGCATGCTCCGTTTGATTATGTACATTAATAGGTAAAATCATACATCGAATGATTTATCTCTACTTTGGTAAATATTATATCAGATGTGAATTTATGTATTATGACAAATATCACATCTAGTATGATTTTATGTGTGTTGCTTAATTATCATATTATTTGCGTCTTTTCTGCCGCGCAGATCCGGTTTCTGTGAGTTGCGGATCTTTCTCTTCTCCCTCGCTGCATCATAGCCCGCCAACACAATATGTAGTGTTATTTCTCTGTTGACTACTATGAGTGTTGTGTTTCTCCTCGTGTCTGTGAGCCGGTCATCAGCGGCAGAAAGGATCACTTCGCTTATTCACTGATCGTGATTCATTTCCGAAAAATCGTAAATATTATAAAAATCGGATCATGGCAAAACAGTTGTCCTGTAATTTAATGCGGTTACTACATTATTTGTTATTATTGCTGGTGATAATTTTTGAAATCGGTGATTAATGAAAATATTAATAACAGTCAGCTAATAATATTCCGGTATCGGATGCATGTTATAGCATAATGCTGGTGTATACTTAATTGCGTACAGTGAGTATGCAAAATGAGGTGCATTATGAAGCAGCGCATTACAGTCACCGTCGACAGTGACAGCTATCAGTTGCTCAAAGCATATGATGTCAATATCTCCGGTCTGGTAAGCACAACCATGCAGAATGAAGCCCGTCGTCTGCGTGCCGTACGCTGGAAAGCGGAAAATCAGGAAGGGATGGCTGAGGTTGCCCGGTTTATTGAAGTGAACGGCTCTTTTGCCGACGAGAACAGGGACTGGTGAAATGCAGTTTAAGGTTTACACCTATAAAAGAGAGAGCCGTTATCGTCTGTTTGTGGATGTCCAGAGTGACATTATTGACACGCCCGGGCGACGGATGGTGATCCCCCTAGCCAGTGCCCACCTGCTGTCAGATAAGGTCTCCCGTGAACTTTACCCGGTGGTGCATGTTGGGGATGAAAGCTGGCGCATGATGACCACCGATATGGCCAGTGTGCCGATCTCCGTTATCGGGGAAGAAGTGGCTGATCTCAGCCACCGGGAAAATGACATCAAAAACGCCATTAACCTGATGTTCTGGGGAATATAAATGTCAGGTTCCGTTATACACAGTCAGTCTGCAGCCATGGTACCGGCAGTGTATTCTGCCGGACAGTCAGCACAACTTCCTGTTGTCATTGATTATCCGGCAGCTCTGGCACTTCGCCAGATGTCGATGGTTCATGATGAACTGCCGAAATATCTGCTGGCTCCCGAGGTGAGTGCCCTGCTCCATTACGTCCCGGATCTGCGTCGCAAGATGTTGCTGGCCACTCTTTGGAACACCGGCGCGCGTATTAATGAAGCACTGGCGCTGACGCGGGGGGATTTTTCGCTCGCGCCTTCGTATCCGTTTGTGCAGCTGGCCACTCTGAAGCAGCGGACAGAAAAAGCAGCCAGGACGGCAGGAAGAATGCCCGCCGGTCAGCAGACTCACCGGCTGGTTCCGC
>OASX01000710.1_pt1 | contig 23806 bp, 28 predicted proteins | sample 1516531 | NCBI WGS metagenome assembly OASX01 (sample SAMEA2579911, study PRJEB22360) | human gut metagenome | biome: human gut; feature: human-associated habitat; material: faeces | place: Denmark | collected 2008/2010
AATCGCAGCGCGCGGATCCTTTTGTTTGCTTATCACGCATTATTGCGGGTAAAACAAAATACGTAAAGGCATGTTTTGCAGCAGGGATCCCATCTTAAGCCAGTCATAGCGCGGCCTGAGAGCTGGTTTGCCGTTTTTGGGAGAAATGGGGTAATGCCAGGACAGGCAGAAACGGAGAAAAATCCTGCAGACGTCCTTAAAAGACAAATGAAGGTTTTCTCTGACGCCATGTCCTTAACTGTTTGTCTGGCTTCAGGTCGCTTAATCACAATGATGAGCTGATGTGTAATAAAACAGACTTTGTGCACAGTAAAATGTGCAAGCTGATAACTCTGAAATGAATGGCTTGGTTGTGGGGGATACTTACAAAGATTTTTTACTGTCTAATTGAATTTTTCTGTATACAAATAATGTTTTCGTTTTTAGTGTAGACCTGAATTTATTGGGAGAAAAATCATTACTGAAATAAAAGATACGAAGCGTATGTTTATAATATGCTTATTAAGCAACAACAAAGATGGATATATCCAGCAGAATATATTATAGGCCTGCGTAGAACACTTATCGGTTTAATTTACCGAAATACCCGTAAAGCTGTTGTATATACATTATTGTTCTGTAAGTTTACTCCTCCACAGAGCGAAGGAATATTTACACAACGGGGATCCTGAGCGGAATATGATATTCTTAACAGGAGTTCACTTTCGTATATAGATTTTAACACAAACATTTTCCAACCTTACAGGGAACAGACCACAGAAGCTTATACTTCCATTCCGGTCTGAACGCACCTATAGAATATATCATTTTTTTATTATTCTCCTGACAGTACTTTCTTGCTTTATCAATATTTAGCCACATCAGGACACTTCCTGGGCTTAGCTTCATACAACGTTCATCATTCAAAATCGCGCCATTCGGTACATCATAATAAACATTACAGGCGCTTTCAGACTTCAATACTATATCTACAGCGCATGGTTTCTTATTCCAGAAGAGTACGTGACCAAACATCAGTTTTCGCAGGTAAGAAATAAACATCCGCAGATTATCATGTTCATAGCAAGGTAGCGTTCTTCCAAACCGGGAGTGAAAAAGTGATATATAAGTTTGAGCTATTTCTTCATCCGATAACTGGTCTATGAGTTTAATCTCTCCGTTACTCCTGATAAAACGCTGGATCTCATTTCGGCGAGTCTTTTCAAATTTTGGAGAAAATGAATCCTTTATTATACAGTTTTGTTTTTTTCTGGCTATATACCAGGTTGCATTAATAATATTTGCTTTGTTTATCGCAGACAACTTATTAGTTTTATCCGGAAAAAAACATTTAGCACAAGAATCAAAAGGAATCAAAATTTCATCAGATGACAGAGGATAATACCTTCTCGCCATTACACCAACTTGCTTTCCATTACACAGGAAATATGCTCCTTTTATGTCCTCCCCTTTTTCGTAATGAAAAAAATCAATCTTCCACTCATGATACTTCATAAAGTATGAAACAACATCCGGGTGCATATTTACACTGCCTCCGTATTTCTCAAAAGTATTTCTGTATATTTCAAATGTAGATGGCTCCCAGCCAGTAATAATGCGCTTAAATTGTTTTATAAGCAAAATAAAACCCTCTTTATGTTTACTCCAGTTTTAGTTTTACGTTATGGGCCGAATGCTCATAACGACACGGTTGATGAGAAATATAAATATTATTTAAAATCCACTTCCATTTGTTGTGGGATCGACAGATTTTTAGTCGTTTCTATGCAGACTTTAATATAATCAGTAAACTTTGGGGGTTTGGGCATTCCGAGCCCAAGCAATTTTTCATTACTGAAACAGACATTAAGCATACTGAACGCACCGTATAAACGAATGGCCTTTAACATAAGGCGCTCGTTACAGGGGCCAAAAATATTTTTAAATTCATGCCGGCCCATTGCCAGAATTTCATAGCTGACTTTAGTATACTTATCCCCTACGGGCGCTCTGTTCAAAGCACTGGCGATAGATTTGTCAATAGCAGAGAATGTCACACTACTTTCTTTACCTGCAGATATATGAACAATCTCACCATTAATTAACGAACTGTCGAGTAACATTAACAATGCATCGGCACAATAATCTACAGGAATAACATCTATTCTGTCATCGAGTGAACACATAAATTTTTGTAACATTAATCCCATCCTGAACACCCAGAAAATACTGGTTGAAGGTAAGCACCCTAAACGGGTATGGCCGACAATAATTGATGGGCGGGCAATCAATAAAGGCAAATCAGTACGCATCAGGTGCTCTATTATTGCTTTCGAATGCGTATACTCTACTAAGTGTTCTCCTGTTTCTGATGTAACGGTGCCTTCAGTTACTAATGAGTTTGCATCCGGAGTACATGATATTGCTGTACCAACATGAAGGAAGCGTTTTAATCCTGTAACTTTTGCCATTCTTTTTGCAAAAGCAAGTGTACCTGTAACATTAACATTCCATATAAATGGATTATTACCAAAAGAAGCTACAGCCGCACAATTAATAACATGAGTGACTTCATCAAGACGAGGATCCATGAGGAAACTTTCCGAATTATTTAAGTCACCAGATAAGATGTTGTCGGTTGTTAAAGAATGTAACCTGTCCTCGCAGATATGAAATTTGCGCATATTTTCTTTAACTCTTTCAAGCCCTGTCTGTGGAGTGGAGGCTCGTACTAAAAGTAGCAAATTTACATTATTACGGCTGTTCAGCAGATTAGCCAGAACAGCACCACCAAGGAAACCAGTAGCGCCTGTGAGTAATAGTAAATCCATATCCGAGCTTATTTACTCATAAACACTATAAAAAATAAATTGTCATATATAAATAGATCATCAACAAAGTAACTCTCTATGCATTATTTTTTCTCACGTTTATAAAATGTTTATATAAGCCACTCCTATATAATAAATGCTACCGAGCTCTTGATGTCAGACTCCCTGAACAGTTCCCGATAATCGGGAAATTCAGAGCGCATTATCCTGTGGTCACACTCTGCTAGGTGTTCGTGGTTCATCGCAGCAGCTACAGATACTGGAAAAACCGTCCTGAAAAACCAGACGGCAGGCGGGCTGTATTACGCAGTCAGGTACTTGAGTTGCATAACATCAGCCATGGCAAGAAGCATCGCCACAATGGCAACCCTGAGAGGCTTCAGAATGGGCCGCTGGCTTGCCGGTAGGCTCATGAAAGAACTGGGACTGGTCAGTTGCCAGCAGCCTGCGCACCGTTATAAACGAGGTGGCCGTGAACATGTCGCTATCCCGAATCACCTTGGGCGGCAGTTCGCAGTGACAGCCAAATCAGGTATGGTGCGGCGACGTGACGTATATCTGGACGGGTAAGCGCTGGGCATACCTTGCCGTTGTTCTCGACCTGTTTGCAAGGAAACCGGTAGGTTGGGCAATGTCGTTCTCTCCGGACAGCAGACTGACCATCAAAGCGCTGAAAATGGCCTGGGAAATCCGCAGTCAACCAGCCAGGGTAATGTTCCACAGCGATCAGGGCTGCCACTATACAAGCAGGCAGTTCCGGCAGTTACTGTGGCATTACCAGATCAAACAGAGTCTGAGTCGACGAGGATATTGCTGGGATAACAGCCCGATGGAGCACTTCTTCAGGAGCCTGAAAAACGAGTGGATACCGGTGACGGGTTACATGAACTTCAGCAATGCTGCCCATGAAATAACGGACTATATCGTTGGGTATTACAACGCGCTCAGGCCGTACGAATATAACGGTGGTTTGCCACCAAATGGATCGGAAAACCGATACTGGAAAAACTCTAAAGCGGTGGCCAGTTTCAGTTGATCACTACACCAGAAGGAGATTGCGAGGTTGTCGGTACGCTATCCTCGTCATTCACTACGCCGGAAGCGGTTAATCAGAGCTGGTCTGTGCTCGTCTTTTCCACACGTTCAATGTCGTTGTGACTTTAACTATGAGGCGTTGTCGATTGAAATCGATCTGAATCTGCCAACTTCGAAAGTGGTAGTTGTACTCTGTAGGATTACGGAAAACCATGGCTATCCGGCTATGATTCGCATAGATAATGGCCCGAAACTTTTCTCTCCAATACGGACCGAATGCACAGAAAAGCATGTAGTACCATTATTTGGTCGCGATCTCAAAAGGCACATAGAACTAAAACGGGCCTATTTACAACACAAAAACAGTTATGTTATAAAGTAATATTGTGGATTTATAAGCATAAAATAAAGAGGATAACTTATAGTGTTCCCCTTATTCAAAGCATCGTGTTTTTTCTGTGTTCTATTGTTAGCCTCAGGACTAACTCGGGGAAATAATAATATTCTTTCACCAGTGGTCAAAGATGCCGAAAAAACAAATCCAGCCTTTTATCAGAAAATTAATACACACTTTAGCAACGATCATCTTGGCTTTACATACAAGTCTGTTGATTACTCAGAGTCTGCTATTTTACAATACATTAGAAGATTAATAAGAAAGCTTTACATAAAAGAATTCAACCTTCAATAAAATAAGAATAAATCGTTAATAAACATAGCAATATATGTGATATTTCAGAAAATAAGTTGATCATACATATACTGATTTATAAAGTGTTCCGGGAGGAACAATTTACTCATTGTCACGCCATTAGGCTGATTAACGACCCAGACTCGGCACTTTAAAAATCATAATAAAAACCGTTTTTATTGAAATAAACCTCAATAACTCAGAGGTATGATTTGCTATCGGTTTGTTTATTATTGGCATATATTCATATCCCTTCTGTAAATATTATCCATAAAAGTGATAAATATGCATTTATAAGATGCTTACCATAGTTAATATATGAATCCACCACATATTGAAATCTTAAATTGTGTCTGTAATTTGAGCGATTCATGAGCCCTTTAACTGTTTTACAGTACCAAATATTCAACCCGTTTCTGATTGAATATATTCAGATATTCAATCAAAAATACTTCATTAAACTCAATAAACAGCTCACTCAGTGCTCGGTTAAAACGCTCATATTATGGCATTCATTTTCAACGTACAGAGATAAACCTGAGGGCTGCTTGCGGCAGCGTTTTGTCGAGTTTTCCTGGGAACTATTTCCCATTATCAGTGATGATCTGGTTGCTATTAACAGGGGATAAACTAAGCTGGACGGCAGAAGAAGTGCCTGACGCACTGTTAAGTGACAGTATGACCAGAGCCAGACCGTAGTAGCAGTGTTCGTCGGGCATGGTAATGACATAACGGCGCAGCTTGTCCATTCTGAGCTCAATAGTATCCATGCCCATGAGCTCACCGGTCTTTATTGGGCGATAGTGCTTTGATCTGAGTTGCTTTGTTAATTATTTTTCGAAATGTTCGTGATAGTTAGGTAAAGCTACCGCATGCCATTTATAAATACTCCAAATGACTGACAAATATATCTCAATTTTTATCTTAACAATTAGCATGGGAATGCTGTCAACATCGGATTGTGATTGATAATCTAAGCGCCCGTATGTATTTTAAAGCCCACTCTTGAATATAGGAGCACGACTATATGATGCCGATTTCCGCTTGCAACGTATGCAGTTCGGTTAAAGCTCAGAAAAATTTCGTGCAAAAACTGAACGGCTGATACAGGAGGCACAGGAGCGAATCAGTGCACTTCAGGAAGAAATGGCGGAAACGCTGGGTGAGCAATATGACCCGGCACTGCCATCCCCCCTGCGCCAATCTTCTGCCCGTAAACCGTTACCGGCCTCACTTCCCCGTGAAAACCGGGTTATCCGGCCGGAAGAGGAGTACTGCCCGGCCTGTGGTGGCGAACTCAGTTCTCTGGGATGTGATGTGTCAGAGCAACTGGAGCTTATCAGCAGCGCCTTTAAGGTTATCGAAACACAACGTCCGAAACTGGCCTGTTGCCGATGCGACCATATCGTGCAGGCACCAGTACCTTCAAAATCCATTGCTCGCAGTTATGCCGGAGCGGGGCTTCTGGCCCATGTTGTCACCGGGAAGTATGCAAACCATCTGCCATTATACCGCCAGTCAGAAATATACCGTCGCCAGGGCGTGGAACTGAGGCGTGCCACGCTGGGGCGCTGGACCGATGCCGTTACTGAACTGCTGGAGCCATTGTATGACGTCCTGCGCCAGTATGTGCTGATGCCCGGTAAAGTCCATGCCGATGATATCCCCGTCCCGGTCCAGGAGCCGGGTAGTGGTAAAACCCGGACAGCCAGGTTGTGGGTCTACGTCCGTGATGACCGTAACGCCGGTTCACAGATGCTCCCGGCGGGCTGGTTCGCGTACAGCCCGGACCGGAAAGGTATCCATCCACAGAATAATCTGGCCGGTTACTGCGGAGTGCTTCAGGTCGATGCTTACGGTGGTTACCGGGCGTTGTACGAATCCGACAGAATAACGGAAGCCGCGTGTATGGCTCATGCCCGGAGAAAAATCTACGATGTGCATGCAAGAGCACCCACCGATATCACCACGGAAGCCCTGCAGCGTATCGGTGAACTGTATGCCATCGAGGCTGAAGTCCGGGGATGTTCAGCAGAACAGCGTCTGGCTGCAAGAAAAGCCAGAGCCGCGCCACTAATACAGTCACTGTATGACTGGATACAGACTCAGATGAAAACACTGTCGTGTCACCCGGATACGGCAAAAGCGTTCGCATACCTGCTGAAACAGTGGGATGGTCTGAACGTGTACTGCAGCAATGGCTGGGTGGAAATCGACAACAAAATCGCAGAGAACGCCTTACGGGGAGTGGCCGTAGGCCGGAAAAACTGACTGTTCGCGGGGTCCGACAGCGGTGGCGAAATGCGGTGGTGTTGTACTCGCTGATCGGCACATGCCGTCTTCACTGCTATTTCGTTACTCTCCGGACTCCGCACCGCCGTGTTCTTCGGTTCAAGTCCCAACATCCGGGCGAACTGGCCTATGTCATTGGCCGGTAGCATGAACCATTATCCGTCAGCCACTCCACTGGAGACGCCGGAAGCTCGCTGCCAAAGCGACGTTCTACTGCTCCTGGCATGGCGTCCTGTACTGTTTCACTGTCGAAGCCGCCCGTAGTGACCGCCCAGTGCAGTGCCTCACGGTCACAGCAGTCCAGCGCGAACGTGACTCGCAGTTTTTCTCTGTTATCACAGCGGAACTCGAACCCGTCAAAGCACCATCGCTGATTGTTTTCTTTCACGGCCACTCTGCCGGTATATGCCTCGTTTCGAGGACGGTACAGCGGATTTTCGCTCAGGCAACAGCACATTCTGGCGCATGATACGGTAAACACGTTTGGCGTTGATCGCAGGCATACCATCAAGTTCTGCCTGTCTGCGAGGCAGCGCCCATACCCGACGATAACCATACTACGTGGGCAGCTCTCCGATGATATGATGTATCCGGAGAAGCACATCCGTATCATCAGTCTGACGACTGCGGCGGCTGTCCTTCCAGTCATCGGTTCGTCTGAGAATGAGGTGCAACTGCGCACGTCCCCCGGAGACAACGGCTGACTAAGCTTACTCTCCATCCCCGGGCAATAAGGGCGTGTGCGCTGAACAAAATAATGCCAGAAAGCGTGCGTATTGCCTGACAGTAACAACCAGATGGGGTAATTCTTATCCCAAGCTTGGTTTATTCAACAAAGCCTCCCAGATCCCAAACGATAGAAATGGGAATACCGCTCTTTGCCCAGATAAGCCCCGCATGCCTAAATGAATCATTGTGCTGGGAACAACTTCTTAAAAATACAACGGTTGTCTGAATATAATGGGGCAGGGCGCTATCAAATTACTTTGAATAATTTCTGAATCTATCCCTATCTATTAATCCCATTTCTTTACATGCTTGACTAATTTTCATTCTTATCTCTCTATAGGTGTCAGTTTTTACAGGAGATGTTCGTGATCTATTGATGCATAATGCCCGACGTTCTGCCGCTAATTTTCTGTCAACATCGTTCGTCAATCTGGGTATAACATCTGCCCAACGAGAGGCTGCTCTACGATAAAAACCTTTGGCCTCCAACTCTTCAGCTTTTTTATCAATTACAGACATGACAATCCTTTTACAAGCGTTAACATTTTTCTGATTATTACCATATGAGATGGTTGGCTCAAAAAACTTACCATAACAAATAACATTAACAATGTTCTTTATTTTTAACTGGAGTCTACAGAGAATGCGAAAATTGTCTCATCTTAGATATAAGTAACAAAGATGGATATCACACTGGCCAATGCTTAATAATATACTCAGTCATTACTTTTATCTTGGAATTCTCCCCTGATTATAAAAAATATGATTAATCGATAAATGTCTGATTGTTGGATTAAGGCCACTACCACTTTCAGACCAACCTGAAGGTTGCTATATTCCATAATTGTAACATACATTATCCAGCATACAACTGCCTGTATGAACACATCCCCATTTGCAAGCCTGATATAGATGAGGCTCCACATCTTTCTGATTTCTTCTTCATCCATCACAGTTTACTGGATTTAATGATTGGGGATGCGTTTACCTCATTCTCCTTAAAAATGAATAAAATCGATTGAAATACATAAAATGTATACGTCAGGCACACGCTGTATTGACAAACACTTACACTTTATATTAAAAACCTAAGGAGAATCCAGTAAACCAATAAACAGTGAATTTAGAGATATCTGTTATTTCAACTCATTTATATGGTAATACATTATTAATAAGTAATAAATATATAAAAAAAACTGATAGCGCAATAGCCGGGCCAAAAGGAATAACATAAGTGGATTTCAAATGTATACCATGATTATTGACGATTTTTCTTTTCATAGTTATGAACATTATTCCCCCTATGATGGAAGAAAAAACAAGTAATAAGGGAATCTGATACCACCCTATCCATGCAGCTAAGGCACTTATCAACTTAATATCACCGCCACCTAACCCCTCTTTTTTCCGGATTAGTGTAAAAAGTTGTACAATAGTACTAAGAGCAATCCATGTGCCACATACTCCAATAACAGCATCTTTAAGACTAATCGTTGAAAGCTCAAAAGCCGATACCAGCATCCCTGTCCATAACAAAGTAAACACGAGACAGTCAGGTAATAATAAATGATCAATATCTATTATTGCCAGGCAGAGCAGAACAGAGAAAAGAAAGAGTGTCACAAAAAAAATATTAATATCAAAGTTGAAAAGCAAATATGAACCTAATATAGAGAAAACAACTCCAGTAGTAAACTCTATAATCGGGTAGCGTGAAGAAATCACGCTACCACAAAACCGACACTTGCCTTTCAATAAAACCCAGCTAACTACAGGTATATTGTCTCTTTTGAGAATTTTATTATTACAGTTAGTGCAATGAGAAGGTGGCCATGCAATATTAAAAATGCCATACGGCGGATTTATCAATGATAAAGGAATGCGATAAATGACCACATTTAAAAAACTCCCAACACACAAACCAATGATTAATAATAAAAAAGAAATGCCGGCTTCAATATACATATAAATCAATCAAGGCCACAGGCCTTCAAATTCTCCGGTGTCATAGAAAAATCAGTTCTGTTAAAACTGGCAATATATGTACCTGTATAACCATGAGTCATTCGGTTATTTTCCATGAGTCTAAGGTCAAGACTTTCAATCTTTAATGCGTTTTTAAAGCTACCATTATCTTCCATGGAATAATTATCTCTATCTGGTATTCCCTGTGTTCTCAACTTCTCTGCACCTTCACCTCCAAATAATATATACTCTTGAGCCCAGTAGCCAACATCTGTACCATTAAACTTACCTCGTAATTGATAGTAATTAATCTGGCTTTCTTTCAAACTGGCTCTGCTCAATTTTTGATATAAGAAAAGAGAGTCGGTACCATCATCGCGTACGTAAGTACTTAATCGCTCATTTAGTTTAGCCTTAGAGTAACTTTTGCTGATATTATTAATCCGCGATTTAACATTTGCATAATTGTTTCGGTCATCCCACTGAGGTCTGTTATTTTGAAAATGAAAAACTTCAACTGTTTTAAAATCCCGGCCAGGCAAATAGATGCTTTTAGTTTGTCCCTTATTCCAATCAGTAATAACAGCTTTGTACATATTTTTTCCCAATTCCGGGACATGCTCCCATGAATATTCTCCATTTGTATACATAACTCCATTAGCATCTGTATATGCGTAAGTACCATTTTTATCGGCAAAACGATTTGAGGGAGTTTGGAAAAAATCTACATAAATATGAATTTCATGTTCTGTGGCAGCATATTTATGACCTTTTAAAATAGGAACCCATGGGTTAACTTTATCTCCAACTCCACGCCAGCCATCATAGTAAAAATATGTTGGACCATTTTCTTTACGGGGTTGTATATCTTCTGTAAAAGTTAATTTTAATGGTGTTTCCAAAGTCGGACAGCCTCTAACATCATTTACAGCAGATTCCTTAGGCATATTGATTGTAAAAGCACCACCTTCAGAGGACAATGGTGATGCCATCACCGGTAATGAGTAAAATATAGCCAAAGCTAAAATACTATATCCACGTTTTATTTTCATAGCTATCTCCTGTATTAACCAGTCATTTTTGACAGTTCATCAGAAAGCGCAAAAAGCGCAATAAAAACCCATACAACGCACCCCCCCAAAATCAAAGTTGATATAGATTTCAACATACCTGCCAGTGCATTTATGTTTTTCTCAATTTTAGCTTTTGCTTTATCTGAAACGGTGCTTAAAACCTTATCGAAGGAAGGTAAACTTGCATAAAGACTGATATTAAGTAACTCGTCACCACCAAGTAATCCTGTCTTGAATGCGTCACCATAACCCAAACCTTTTGCCATATTATCCTGCATTCTTCTGATATGGGACTTAAGCCATCTGTTAGCATTTTTTTCCATAATGACAAGACAATTGGCGAGCGGAATCCTGTTCTTTATCATTAATGATAAATCATTAATAAGTACTGATGCCACTAATTTTTTATAGATGGAAAATGGAATAATTCTGTCCAGAAACTTATCTCTCAGTTCTCCATGAAAATTAAACATAATGAAGCGAATAAAAAAAACCGCCGATAAAAAAGAAATAAGGATAGTAAGCCATAAACCATTATATAAAGCTGTACCAAAATGATAAAGACTTTGTGTTACCCCCGGCCATCTGGAAACTGCAACAACTTTTTCAAACGCAGGGAATACTTTTACGGCATAGCCAGCTATGACTATAAGAGCCAGAACCGTCATTATAGCCGGAAAAGTTATTGATTTTATCAATTGGCTTTTTAATTTTTCCTGATAGTTTATAGTCAGAACCATACTGTTAAAGCCTTCCGCAAGGCTACCACTATTTTCTGCAGCAGTTATAGCACTTAATTCCTCCGTTGGGATAAGTGTTTCAAACGAAGCTGAAACAGAAGGGCTATTCTTCATCCGTCTCATTAAGTGATCAAGCCGTTTTGCAAATGATTTACCCAGTAATGCTTCACCTTCAGAGCGTAATTTCACTATAGAATCATAGATCGGCAACCCTGAATGCAACATATCGGCACAAAACTGATAGAGATAGATTCGTTGTTTTTTATTGAATTTTTTCAAGTAACACCTCCATATCAGCATCAGGAACTTCACCAAACTCCATTATGAACCATCGGTAACACGCACGTTTACGTAATACATGCATAAATACCTTTTCTTTAATGGCAAATCCCTCAGATACTCCCGGTGATGTAAAACGTTTTTCTCGCCATATAGAATATACATTGATCCACTGTTGATTAGCCAATGCTTCCAGCTCACGCTGTGTTGGAATTAAATATTCCATTACAAGTTGACGAGATTGTATACCGGTATTTTTACAACTATCACAACCACTTTCATTTACTTTGCATAACGTAAATCTACGGTCAAGAATATTTACCTCATGGTCAAGTTTGCAATTATCGCATAATACAGGAATTAATTTCTGACATTGCAAACCTGCAATAAAACCTGGAGTTGATAATTTGTCACTACTAATACCTAATGCTGCAAGACGCTGCAGCAACGTAACAATATTTCCCGCATGTACGGTTGTAAAACAGTAGTGACCACTTTCTACAGCTCCAGCAAGGGCATTTGATGAAACTGGATCACGTATTTCACCAACCATTAGAACATCAGGATCACGCCGTAAAGATGACTTTATTGCTGAATGGAAACCTCCGTTTTCTCCATCCAGTACGGAGCTCTGCTTTGCGCCATAAATCTGATATTCTACAGGATCCTCAACGGTTAAAAAACATCCTTTATCATCATAGCGATTTATCTGCATCCACTCCATCATATTTTTTAGTGTGGTCGATTTTCCTGAGCCCGTAGTTCCTGCGATAAAATAAACACCATAAGGGTTACTTAAAATCTTTTGTATATCTTTTATTTCCTCATTAGATACCCCCAGTTTTTCCAGATCCGGGTTTACAACTGTGGATAATCCAGAAGGGATTATACGTAAAACGCAATGATAACATCCGTCAGATTCGCCAAAAATAGGGTAATGTTCATATCTGAATCGATAGCTTCGCTCGTTTAATGTATATAGTATGTTTGCGCTCTGCGCAATAGCCCTATTCCAAGTTGTATCACGTGTCGAAGCCTGCACATTATATAAAACAAAGATCAATTCATCACATTTTGATGAAAGCATCTGATGATCAAGGACAAGTACTCCATTAATCCTTAACTCAACTTTCGCCATTACATCTCCACGCGTGATATGGAGATCGCTGGCTCCCCGATTTACCGCATTTAATAAAAGTGCTTCAAGCTCTTGCTGAATTGAACTGGAGTTAATATCACGCCGCTTGGATTTTTCTAATGATATATCCTCAAGCAACTGATAGTATAATTCAGAATCAACCAGAGCAAGACCGGTCATTTTTATCTTATGAATTAATTCAAGATAGCTGAGGTCAGTCTGCACTTTTTCCGGATAAATATCTTCAGTATTTTTCTGTATTAGATAATTTCTTTCATCATTCTTACCTAAAAGAAAATCATCTTCAACGATAAAGAAATACCAGTGTTCATTTCGATAGGTATAGCTATTCAGTTCTCTGAGAAAAATTTCAGACACTATTGAACTTCCTTCAGAGTAAATTTATTACTACCTTGAGAAACTAATCTATACTTATTTCCATTAGATGCAATGAAAGCCTCAGATGGTTTACGAAGTTTTACTGATTCTCCATCTTTTACAAGGATACGTGATAAACCAGCAACCTCCGAAACAAGAACAATAACCGGTGGCGTTCCAGATTTAACGGGCAAATAATCACCAGCCTTCTCATCAGATTGTGAGGGCGCAAACGTAACAGCAGGTTGCTGTTCTGCTTTAAGCTTATTTAATTCAAGGCGTAATTTTTCTAGCGCAAGCTCATTACTCAATTGCTTGCGTTGAGATTCGAAATTCAAATCCTCTTCCAGCATACGCACAATCTGTTCCTGTGCCGGACTTACTGTTTCGACCTTATCTTGCAAATCCAAAGCGAACACGTTGTCACAAACTGATACTCCCGATATCATGATACAAATAATAGAATATAAATTTAAATTGCGCATAATAATTTTCCTGAAATCTCTATTTCGGAAGAGTTTTTCTTTTCAATTTTATTTATACGAAAAGATTCACTATATGCCTGACGATCCAGAAAAGATGAGATCGCCAAAATATCATCAGATAATGTAGCCCTCCATTGAACATTTTTTAACCCATATTTACTCTTAACTTCAGGAAGAATGTTTTCTATAGAACTGATACTTGAGCTGGGATAACCAGAAAGTATAATTTTTCCTTTACTATTAGGTATGGTAGAATTAAACGATTGTACATAGTTTACCAGTTCACTACAATCTGCTACAAATATATTTTCTCGAGAATTATATTTATTAAAAAAACTATCATCAGCCAGTGGTGATGGGGTGATTAGATATTCTAATCCCTTCTCAGAAACATTAGCCTTATAGTCTTTACCCAAAAAATTAAATTCCTGGATATTAAATATTTTATCATTCGCTGTGGTATAACTAAAAGTACAGTTAGTTATATCACAGTTATATTCATCAAGATTTAAGCCAGAAAGTGAAAGTGGCACACTGCTCTGTCTGATAGCTAAAAATATATCTATCGCCTTTTGCGGTGACGCACCACTCAGGATATTAGCATAATAATCATTTATTCTTTTAACATTATTAACAAACTCCTGTTCAGCACGAATTTTTTCAGCTTCTTTAGACGCTTCTTTTTGCTGAAAAAAATACCATGCTCCTCCAGTAAAAACACAAAACAAGATGAACACCAGAACCCCAACAGCAAAGTATGATTGTCTCTGTATTTTTGCAAGATGGGTTTTCCAGTCAAAATTAGATAAATTCATATCAGTTCACCAAGAAAATCTTAAGAGCAAAAGTAAATAACATAAGACAAATTACTCCGACACTCAGCATCACAGACAAATATGTAAGTTTCTTCTTCTGTTTTTTTCTTTTATACAGGTTGTTAGCTTCTATCACTTCATCAATATGAGCCATTGTCAGACAATGCCATTGCAATGATGAATACTCCTCAGACAACAATTTTTGCCGATACCGTTCAAATAGAGCACTATTAATATACACATCAGTGCCTTGTATAATTTCACCATTAATTATAGCCAACAGATAATTTTTATCACCTTCTTCATTTGTATAGTAAATGCCATCACCAAACAAATTCCGAATATAAAGTGCAAATGGTTGAGTCACTGAAGATGTGTCTGAACTATATCCCAAGCATGTTTTTTTCTCAGAATTTACATACTCTATTTTCCTGTAATTCTTATCTATAACCCTGCGCCAAGTTCTTTCTCGTGTTTCTGTGATTCTTTTTGACACATTGTCAGAGGAAAGCCACAATACCTCAAGAATAATTTTTTCATCTGTTATCTGTTCTAGATTCATTTTATGGAGCCATAACCGGAGCCCGGTAATAGTCAATACCTACAATCATAGCGATAGTATTATCACTATTTTCACGATTATATTCACCACCGAAGATCATTGCTCCTCGGGAATCATTTTCTTCGTCGCCTTCATATTTTGCGACCATCATTAGAGTTCCTGGTTTCAGAACTGATGTATTAAACATTTCTGTAGTACTGACATTTGGTAACTGAACAGACTCAAAATTCTCTATGGCATTTAGTGTTTTCTTGGTAAACGCACTTGTAACTTCAATTGAGCCATCTGAAAGGATCCGTGGTGTCAGAATAAAACTTGAGCCCGTAATCACTTTGTCTGTTTCAATAGTAGTATCAGTTACTGACGTCAATGAGTTAGTTGTTTGCGTTCTTCCCGAAATATAGTTTTGTGTTTGTGTAAGGTTTACAGGTACAGGCATATTATTTCTAGTTATAAAAGTGCCACTTTGTAAAACATTTTTCCCTGTTAATTGATAAATTGCTTCAATTTTTCCTGTAATATTAAAATGTTGCTGCTGATCTACTGGTACAACAAAATCGCGACCAAAGGTTGCTCCACTCAGAGAAGATAATAAACTGGTATCAATACCAATACTGGTTCCCCCATTCAGATAGTTCAGATTTGCAGCAGCCCCAAGTTTGCGGACTTTTTTCTTGTCAATAGTAAAAATTTTGTATGTTAGAACAAACTGACGGTTATTATCCTCCCGATACTTTTTCAGTACGTTATCAAGCATACGATATTCTGATGGACGTCCAATAAACGCAAGAACAGATGCATCTTTTATAATATTATAATTTTTACTGCTTACATACTGTTCTGCTAGTTTTTCAATATCTTCCCAGAAGCTTGATTCAAACTTCAGTTCGGATTTACCTTTCACGCCTCCTGAAGAGGTTGCTTCGTTACCAGAAAGATCAATACTTGTTTCAAATTTGTTATTTTCACCATAAAAATCAAGCTTAATCGCATAATTGTCATAATAAGCAATATTCAAAATATTATTCTCATCAAGCTTCACACTGACATCATATAATGCAGAGATATAGCGAATAAACTCGTTTATCGATCCACGAAAGTTTACGCTATGAAACTCTTCAATAAATTCATCTTTATTCTGTCCAGGATAATTTTCTTTGATTCTGTATGAAATTCCAGCCTGTGAAGCGACTGTTTTCATCACATCGTCAAGTGTCATTACATCATAACTGGCAATAGAAATATTCTGTTCAAGTAAGCGTTGTTTTTCCTCACTATAAGCAACCTTTTCACCTAGAAACGGCGTTTTATATACAATAAATGGTGATGCTTTTACATCTTCTGCTTCAAGGAGGTCAACTTCTGGTGAAATATTTTTCTCAATTGAAAACTTCTCATTAAATGATGAGCATCCCTGTAGTGCTAACAAAACTAACATCATGGAAACTTTTAACTTCATTTTGTTATACCTAATACTTATTGAGAATCGATTACCAGCACGTTGTTTCCGGCATATAATTTTACAACCAGCCCATATTGTTCTGAGGAAAAGAGATCTCCTAAAGATTTTAGAATATCTTCACGGGACTGACCGTTAAAGCTTACAGTTTTGTAAATAATATAATCCTTATCACTTCTCCATAATAACTTATAGCCTTGCCCCTGAGCCCAGCTTTTAACTTCTTGGCTGAGAAGTGCATTTTCTTTAAGAGTAAGAGAAAAATTAACTACACTATTACTAATATCAGCTCGATCTTTTATAGAATTTAGCTCTGGTTGACGATCTATGCTAAATGGACTTCTGGATTTATCGTTAATTACATTAGGAGATGCCATTGCGCCTACGGAAATGACTCCCAGAAAAAGCATCATACTGCACTTTGCTTTCATATTTTTCTCTTCTGTGTTAAGTTTGTGGTTCTGTACTGCACCATGTTGTAATATTCACCGAAAGAAATTTGGGGTTCAGATATACAGATGTTGTATTCGTTAAGGGATCAAAAACCCCCATCGTAGCGGTGATATACCATTTTCCTCCAGATTGGTTAACCTGGATAGCTGAACCAGACCAATATCCCAGTTGTCCTCCACTATTTCGGTTTGAACTAAGGTTACTAAAGTCTGCCTGATAATTTCCTACGTTATCTTTTGTATCAGCCACAACAGAAGCAATTGAAGCACTTAGTCTTGGATACAATATCTGTCCATTTGGAGCAACTGGACATTCCTGAACATTCAGTTCAATACGACCTTTTTCAGTTGTTACATTACCCTTATATGAACTAGGATCATGAATTATAAGATCATTTTCATCACTGTTTCCAAAAGAAGCATATGTAGTATTTGGTATTGTTCGATATATTTTTTTCTTTGGATCCGTTATTGATTTTTCTTCAACTAAAACATTTGCAAGCATTGTTGCCGGATTACCAGAATCATCTTTCAACTGAATCAATGAAGCATCATTACCTTTATCATCCTTACCAGCAGTTTGCGTCAAGCATAGCTTACTTTCCCCTGTTTCAAGGTCCCAGCAAATTCCTGGTTCGTTATTAGATGCCCCTTTTCCTTTTGTTAATACAAGATTATTACCACTATTATCAGCAGCCAGACATGGTCCCGACATTTTACTGTCTATATTCCAGCAGAGCTTGTCAGCCCCAATACGACCATCAGCCCGTAAAAACTTCCCAAGATTCGGATCGATGCTCAAACGTAAACCATAATTTTTTGTTTTATCAAGCAAACTAATATTTCTTGATAGTTCAGAAATTTTCAATGGTTTTCCGGAAACTTTTGCTAAACTCCAACCTGTCACCCCTGCAGACTTACGCTCGACAACATAAATATCTTTAAACGAAATAGAATATTTTTCTGCTGCCTTTTCTAGGGCATTGATGTAATTCGAAAAATGAAACGTATCATTTGTACTCAACTTATCAAATCCAAGGATAAAATCCACGCGTTCTATTGCACTAGCGGTAGTTGCATCTGCGCCAATAAAATCTATACGCTCAATTTTTAAATCACTATTTGCCAGAACACCAGGTTCATTACATGGAATATAATCCTTGCTAAACTCATATTTTCCCTGTGTACCCGTATTTATACAATACTTTCTTGTGAAATGTATCCTTGTATTATTTTCTGCACTCCAGTTGATAAAGTCAGCTGCATCAGTGGATATTGCTGAATCTAAATCTCTGTTACTGGCCCGGTTTATATAAGGAACACCAGCCGTTGGCTCATAAAGTGGGTTTGTAATCTCTTTCTCTTGGCCTTTGTCAATAATTAAAATTTGTTCTTCGGTAACGAAATCAACAATTCCAGCAACTTCTGAAAGCAATGCATCAGATATAATCTGTCGTCGGGCTTCATCAGCTTCTTTTTCTTTATATTTCATTACTGATATCATTCCAACCCCCATTATAGCGAGAGTGATAATCATTTCCAGAAGAGTGAAGCCTTTCATTCGCATAATTTAACACCTGTGGTTGGTACCAGCCTAAATAAAGGCTGGTACTGTGTATGGAGTTATTATCGACTTCCTAGAATAATTGAGTTGACGGAAGAGGTACACGTTTTCAGAATCTTATCCGCAGTTAAAGATTCTTGTCCACCTTCTGCCAAGCTTCGTAAAATACTACTTTCATTTGTTGCAGCTGTCATATCAACAGCAGTAGTAATTGAATATACACCTGAGCCAGAAGTTCCAACTTGTACATATTCCCAGTTATTACCCACTTGTCCAAGAATAGAACGACACTGTTCTTGACTTAACCCATTCAATTCCAAAGCAAAACCTTTAAGTACTTCTGAGCCGTTAGAAGTGATGGCTCCTCCAATACCGATAAAATCTCCAGAAATATTATTACGCACTTCATCAGGGGTAATTTTACCCAATTGAACTAGCTGTGCTGCAGGAATGGCATCTGTTGTACTCTTAATTGTGTCCCCAGTTAATTCAAGAGGTGACTGATATGCAGGATAAGAACCGCTTTTCTGATAAGCATCCTTCATGGCCACACGTACAGTATTTGTGTTTGTAACCAGTTCAGTAACTGCTCGTGAATCGAAAGCGCGTTGAGCAAGAACCACTACTCCCGCAGCAATTGTTCCAATAATACCCAGTACAATAATAACTTCCAGAAGACTCATACCACGCTGTTTACGTAGTTCATGATATTTTGCTAGTTTTTTCCTTGCTTCTTCTTTCATTTTCTGTGTTCTGTTATAAACTGAAAGCATAAAAATTCCTCCTGATTAATTATCTGCTAATAATTGACCTAATTAGATTAAAGAAATCATGAAACCATAATACGTATTCATCATAAACCTGTGGATTGAATCTCGAGAGTGCCATAATATAGAGCATACCTAGAATAAACCCACATCCGGTCTTACCAAAGCAAGATACTCGCTTTCGATATTTCATTAGTAAGTTTCTTCATTAAACATTACTAATATGAGTATTGTATTAAGACTCTACTCCTTAAAATATCCATAGAAGCGCATTTAGTATTAACATAAGACCAAACATTCCAAGTTATTTCTGCTTAATATTGCGATAGTAATAGCGTACTTTTGAGGCATACTGACTTCGCCGAAGAGCCTGACGCCGCAATTTTGAAAAGCCAGCATTGTATGCACCTACAGCATCCCAGTTATACCCCAGTCTGTTAACTGCCAATCTGAGAAAATAAGCACCAGTATAAATATTTAAACAGGGATCCAGAAGCATCTCAGGAGTGATACTGAATTTTTCCAGATGTCTGAAGTTCTGAGAGTCAATCTGCATCAGGCCAATACCAAACCCTCTTGTAGGATTCTTACCTATAGCAAGATGGTTTAAGCCGGATTCGACTTTCGCTATTGCCAAGAGAAGGTCCGAATCTATATTACTGTCTCGCCCAGCCTGTTCAAAGCAGTTAGCTGCTGCAGATTTACTTATTATCAGATACAGCACTATCGACGCCATTGTTTTGTACATGTTATTATCAATGATTCATCAATTTCATAAAGGCGGAAGGGGTGATATTGAACTGTTTTTTAAAACAGGAAATAAAATATGAAACACTATCATAACCGCATGAAGCTGCCACAGCTGTCACACTATATTTACCTGTGCGCAATAGCTTGCTCGCGAAATTCATTCGCGCCGTAATATATAGCTCACTGAATGTAGTTCCCTCTATAGCCAGTTTTCTTTTGAGAGAGGATGTACTCATAAAAATGGCAGAGGATACTTCACTTAGCTTCCATTGTTTGTCTGGTTTTGTATAAAGTAAATTATAAACTTTATATTTCACACTCAGCTTTATTGATCTGTTAATTATTCCAGAAAACCCCTGCTCATTAATAAAACAAGAAAGTAAAAATAATAATGAATATGTTGCGATATTTTTTTTCTCTTCATCTTTAGTTAAGATATCATCTCCTGTTAAAATACTTTTCAGCAACTCAAATATCTCTTTTATCACTGGGGTATTGTCGATATATACCATTCGGAATGGATATTCACTAGGCTGACTTTTAGTCTGGAGTTTGTCAATAAGCAATTCATGAGCAATAGTTAACAATGAATGAGGAATATCGATAACATCAAATGAAAGATGGCCATCAACTTCCTGCATCATAATATTTATAAACTGATCCTTTTCAAGGATCATCATACTTGGCGCAATACAATGGACAATACGTTTCCGTTCATCAGTAACGGTGATACGACCCTGCTGCAGGCAGATAAGAGTAAAAGAGGCAACATAAATATTGGATACGCTGACTTGCTGTGAGACAGCTTGTTTACATAAAAAAGAAATGTTTATATTTTTTTCATCCGTGTCTTTTCTTGTATTATATCCTTCATTCAACTTTAACGTACAGACGCTCATTATATTCCCAGTTATTGATACTTATTTATCGGCAAATGTTTCTCATTCATCCTAAATAACCAAAAATAACAGTTTCCTTCCTGCATGGATAATGCTAGATAGTTTTATTAATCTCTCTTCAATTAGAAATCACACCAAAACATAAATCAATAAAGATCATTATATAATTTACAGACTATGGTAAAAAAATCTAATTCATATGATGTATATATGTTAAACTTTAGTATATGCATACTAGCATTCGGAATTACATAAATAATCAATTTAACTGTGGGGCGGCATTATAGTAATGAATCATATGCCTGATTATATTATGTGCATAGTTCAGACGAGATATGCTGATACTCAGATAACCATTATTTACTCCATATTTTTTACAAACTTCTTTACGTGATAAACCAGAAACAAGATGATCACGCATTGCATTAATAATCTTTTTACTGTGAAAAGGTAAGATTTCCATGAGCAACCAAAAATGGTCTTCGTCTATACTTCCAGGTAATACACCTCCTTTTTTTATCATAAGATTGAAAGTAGCATTCATTGAAGAAGAATTTTCATTATACATATTATACAGACTCATATTACTATTCAATAACAAATGCAAACAAAAGAATCGATAATAAATATTACCAACAACGCTTCTTGTCATGAAAAGCAAATGGATAATATCGTTTAGATTTGTTTATGTAAACCCATGGTATTTACTTTTCATTATAAATCAAGCAAAACACACAATTCCATTAACCACGTAAACTACAGATAATTTAACTATACCTTAATGATAAAAACAGAGAAAATCAACAAAAAAAAGCAAGCACACAGCAAGAAACACTATTATTGATAAAAAATTAAAAAAGCGTAAATAAAATTAATTGTTTATGTATAATCAATAAAACATAAATATCTGCTATTTTCTGTTCATAAATTTTATCGGACAGCAAAAAAGAACATAAAATAAATATGGAACACAGCTACATGGTAACATTATTGAAAGTTTAAAGGTGAATTATAACCACTGTAACTTTATTGTTCGTCATATCTGAATGCTACGACAAAAGTCTGTTCTAGATACTATCTTGCAGAAACAGTTTTCACTCTGTTTCAATAATGACTTCACCGATAAAAGCTAATAAGAAATAGAAGAGTTCCTTTATCCAGTGTCAGAATAATTAATGTGAAACGAGACAAGTAGATAATGAACATTTTTCCCTGATGGGGTCGCTCATTGCTATAGTGAGCCAGCCATTCATCAAGATCCGACTGTAATGTATTCAGATCGCCGTACAGTTTTTTTACGGAACGTTACCTGATAAAATTCGTTCGGTATTGTTTTATGGAGCCGCTCGCAGATGTCCTTGTTCTGCGGGGACATAGCCTTCGTTTTCGTGTGTTCTATGTTGTTTATTGCCAGATAAAGCTGATAATCATGCTGCTCTACTTTGCCACAGGACTCCGTGCCTCTGTCAGTCAATATTCTCAGCACCGGCAGGCCCTGAGACGCATAAAACGGCAGTACACGAGTTCAGTAGTCAGCCGCCGTAATAGGTGTTTTGGTGACGTAAAGCTTACAATGAACCACTTTCGAGTACGTATCAACGAACGTCTGCTGATAAATACGCCCGACACCGTTCAGGTTGCTTACACAGAACGTGTTCTGCGAACCCAGATATCCCGGATGAGTCGTTTCGATTTCGCCACAGGCCTCGTCATCACTGGCTTTACGCTCCAGTGCTGCGATCTGGCTGTCAGTTAGCTCAATGCCATCACAGGCTACTTTTTCTTCCTGTACTTTCAGACGTTTTTTGAAATTCTCAAGGTTATGGCGTAACCAGACAGAACGGACACCACTGCCGGAGATAAAAACGCCCTGTTTACGCAGTTCGGTGCTGACCGTGTGCCGGGAAAGCGACGGCGTAATCAACAACATCCTGTTCAGTTGCCTCATCGGTACGGTTCTTAAGGTTAGGAGCGCGACGACTACGATTAATCAGCGCATCCACACCGCCTTCATCGGCCAGTTCACGATAACGATAAAACGTATCACGCGAAACGCCCATGATTTTACAGGCTTTTGATACATTGCTGAGTTCTTCAGCCAGATTGAGCAAACCGGCTTTGTGTTTGATAACGGGATTGGTAGTATGAAGCATGAGAGTTACCTCGTGTTTTGTATAAGGATTCGACACCCATATCAAAACCGGTAACTCTCAACCTTTCAAGGCTCAGTGTCAGATCAAGTCGCGACTAATACATCTATATAGAACCTTACATGACAGGGAGATTTTCTCTGTTCATTTTCTGTCAGAACATTATCAGTAACCTGCAATACATATTCTCTCTATGACTTGTCTCTGCCTGTAAGGCTTTTACCTGATTCAGAAGAGACACTTCACGCCAAGCATGGTTGAATTGTCACTATATCCCTTATAACCTGCCTTCTCCCCACATCCTCTCCACAGATTCAGACAACCACTTATCCGCTCTTCAGCCCCGACTTTCTCTCCCTCCAATAATAATTCCAGCTGCCACTGTGCTGGGAATACAAAAATTGTCCGAGCTTCCTAAGATTACGCCTTACAGGCTATTGTTAATAATCAAATACCAGCGAGCATTGCTGCCATCTGATATAGTAATATTAAGTGCATTCGTGACATCAAGCCAGAAACCTGCATCGAAAAACAATAGCTTCATCGATGCTCTCATAGCTCATACTGAAGTCAGCTACTTTTACAACCTCTAAACCGATAATGTTAAGCAAGCCATCCCCCGGGCGCCTATATAAAGGCGATGATAATCAAAGAAACTACCAATCCCGAAAGTGATAGCTTTCTCCCGGCGGCTTTCATCCCAGTTCTCATCCCACCCTGAAGTGGCACACTGAATTTGGCCACCTGAACAGAGGTGATATGCTCACCTCAGA
>OASX01000721.1_pt1 | contig 23489 bp, 28 predicted proteins | sample 1516531 | NCBI WGS metagenome assembly OASX01 (sample SAMEA2579911, study PRJEB22360) | human gut metagenome | biome: human gut; feature: human-associated habitat; material: faeces | place: Denmark | collected 2008/2010
TTCGACGCCAAAACCAACCAGATCGCGGGTGCCAAATTGCAGGTTTAATTGCTGGCGCGCGGTATCGATTTCAAACTCCCATAGCGGGCGACGACGCAGGCCGCGACGACCTTCAATCAGCGACATCTCGGCGAAATCTTCCGCATACAGCAGCTCCGCTGGATTCGTACGTTGAAGTTCTGCCGCCATCGTTTCACGGTCCGCCGGTTCGCTCAGACGAAAACGCCCGGAGCTGATATCCAGCGTGGCGTAGCCGAACCCCTTACTGTCCTGCCAGATAGCCGCCAGCAGGTTGTCCTGGCGCTCCTGTAACAGGGCTTCATCGCTAATAGTCCCTGGCGTGACGATACGGACAACTTTGCGCTCAACCGGTCCTTTGCTGGTCGCTGGATCGCCAATTTGCTCACAAATCGCGACGGATTCGCCCTGATTCACCAGCTTGGCAAGATAGTTTTCCACCGCATGGTGTGGAATGCCCGCCATTGGAATCGGTTCGCCAGCAGAAGCGCCGCGTTTGGTCAGCGAAATATCCAGCAGTTGCGACGCTCGCTTTGCGTCGTCATAAAACAGCTCGTAAAAGTCGCCCATGCGATAGAACAGCAGGATCTCCGGGTGCTGGGCTTTCAGCTTGAGATACTGCTGCATCATTGGTGTGTGTGAATCTAATTTTTCGTCATCAATCATGGTGTTGTTCTTTTTAATTCATTGAATTGAATGATTTTTATTAGTTTTGGTTATCTCGGTAGGTTTCATGTTGTCTCATAAAAAACCACTAAAAGCCATATATAAATGTAGGTTAAAGTGTAGGTTGTTCAATGCTTATGGTATAATTAACATACAAAAAAAGAAAACCTACACTTATTGAAATTTGTTTTTATCTATCATTTGGTTATATATAAATGGAGTAACCATGAAAGACAAGCAACCAGCTAAGCCCCTTTCCACTAAAGCTATTGAAGCAATGAAACCTCATGACAAAGACAAGGCTGATGTTGGGGAAAATGCAGGCCTGCGCGTGACTTGTGGCGCTACTGGCGTTAAAACATTTTTCTACCGCTATACTAGCCCAGTTACAGGCAAACTTATACAGCTAAAAATTGGAAGCTTTCCGCAAACTACACTTGCAATAGCAAGGACTAAGCTGCAAGAACTTAAACAATTAAGGCGTGAAGGCCGCTGTCCGGCGACGGAAAATAAAGAAGCAAAACAGAAGCGGCTGGAAGAGAGCCAAAAGCAGCAAGTCCAGGATTTTACAGTGGCTGCGCTTGTTGAGTTATATCTGACAGAACGCATAGAAGACCGCAAAACCGCCGATGGAAGAATCATTCCTGGGGCACGTAAAAAGAAAGGCCAGGCAGAAACGAGGCGTACTTTGGAAACTGATGCGGTTGCTAAGCTTGGACAGCGAATAGCCTCTGAAGTAACTCGGCAGGACATTATTGATTTAGTTAACGGTGTTATTGCTCGGGGTGCAAATGTTCAGGCTGGCAATGTGTTGCGCGAATTGTCGCTGGCATATGAGTATGCTATTGGTCTGGGGCGGTTTGATGAAAGTTTTGCTAATCCGGCGTTGCTGGCGAAATCAAGCCTGCGACAGGCCAGAATTAAGCTTACTAGCGAGCGAGGAACGCGAGTTTTAAGTGAAAGTGAGCTGGCGAAATTTCTTAAATGGTTGCCGGGTTCAGCTTATACAGCGACGATTAAAAATGTGTTGCGTATGACGTTGTGGACGGGATGCCGTACTGGAGAGGTCTGCTCGATGGCATGGCAGGATGTCGATCTCAATAAAGGGACGATACATTTGAAGGATACGAAGACAGGCGTTGAGCGTTATGTCCAGTTGTCTACTCAAGCCATCGATTTTCTGAAAGTATTACGCCTCAGTACGGATAAGTATCTATTCCCTTCACAGGCAACGAAGCTCCCAATCCAGCAAAAGTACCTTACGGAAAATTCATGGCGTTTACGTGAATCAGGGCAAATGCTTGATATACCACACTGGACACCTCATGATTTACGCCGTACTGTGCGAACAGGGTTGTCGCGTTTGAAATGCCCGAACGAAGTGGCCGAGGCTATTCTGGGTCATACTAAAGGTGGGATTGAAGGGATCTATAACCTTTATCAATATGACGCCGAGTGCAAGGAGTGGTTGCAGATTTGGGCGGATTATATGGATGGGCTATAGTTGTATAATAAATAATGTGGTATTTAGTAATGGTTGTTTATCCAACGATCCCACTTTTTAATGATGGCTAAAAGTCGATTATCAAGCCGTAACAAAGCATCTTGCTGAATATTTGAAGGTATAGTGCCATAAAACGCTTCGGTAATACTTCCTGCAATGGCGGCAATGGTATTGCTGTCATCACCTAGAGAAACTGCTTTGCGTAAAGTATTTTCAAAACTATAGTTTTAAAGAAAGACTGTTATTTTTTCTGGCTTCGAACCCTGACAGTTTTCAATATGTGTATGATTTGGACAGATATCATGTAATATACGTTTTAAGTTATAATAAAAATGTTCCTGAATATATATTTTGATTTGTTTTTACGTTGAACCTGTACGTGCTAAAAAATTGCAGAAGCTGTTGCGCAAGCACCTTTTATACCTTTAGGATGATTATGTGTCACTTCAGCGCTAATTTTTGTATGGCGTTCAACTATATAGAGTCCAATATCTGCGAGTGTATTACAACCCCATGCAACAGGAGAAATTCGTATGGCAGAGACATTGCCATAACTATTGTAGGGAATGCTCTCATTTGGGACCAAACAGACAAAAAACGTTGACCATAACCCAGCATTATGCCCTCAGCTATAGCAATTGTCATTACGGTATCATCAGTAATGACAATTGTTCAGAAAACAGTGGGAGCTCTGTTGTTTTGATATTGTTTTCTGTAAATTCACAGGGGCTACCAACAATATCACCAATAATAGCTCCCAGCATAATAACTCCTTATTAACGATATATGCCATTCATCGAACTATCGGCATTCAATCCGCAATAACTATTGCATTCATCCGTAGCCGTCACTTGTATCTGCTTATTACTCCACTTGAGTGTGATTTTGCATTGATTAGTATCTTGCCATTGGCGTTGGGTAAATGTCTTACTATCAGATAAGGTATCTGCTATACCTTCAACGTTGCAGACGTGCATATCGACGTTGGTAATGATCTTAAACTTGGCTTGACTGGGATGACCTTGTATTTGAAATATAGAAATTTCGCCATCAGATTTCCCATATACCAAAGCATCACCCTTTTTAACCACGCTGTGTACGGGGAAGCTTAGCGCAGTTAAGGTTAATAATGCGTAAGTGTTTTTTTTATTCATGGTGTTTCTCTATAGCGGTGATCTTTTCGTTAACTTCCACTTCCAGCATTTCAAGAATTACGGCTGCACGGTTATAACCAATACGAAAATGTCGTTGTATTTTTGAAATGGATATGTTCGATAGAGTAACTTTCGTTAGTTGATTTTGAATTAACCATTCCCTGACAGAAGTTATCAGCGGTTCCTGTTGTTCATGCTTTTTCATTACTCGATTAACTGTATGCATGATTAACTCCTATGTGATATTTGTTATTTAATTACTCTACTAGTTTGGATTCTAATAACGATAATACATAATTGACATGCTCAATTTTTTCTCTAAGTGGAGCTATATATTGTTCATTTTTTTCTTTAGTATCTCCTTTTCGGATAAGAAAACTTGTTTATCATTATAATAATTTTGTTTTATTTTCTCTTCTTTTTCTTTATACGTATCTATGATTTTATTTTTTAAATCTTCTATTTCGAGATAAATATCACTGCAATCGGCACTACTGGTGATAATTTTCCCTTTATAAGTATAATTGTTTTTATACCCTGATACTGGGTTGATTTTGTTTGTCTTAAGTAAGCATGTGCGATAATTATCCATTAATTTTTCATTTTCTGCTAAAGCGCTTTCCCGGAGATTGTTTAACTCTTTTATTTCTTTATGTTGTCTGGATGCTATTTCTTCTTCTTTCTTTTCAAAATTAGTTAAGCTATCTATAGTTGAATTTATTTTATTCTGAATATTATTTTTATATTGTATGTTATGTGAAATTACACTTCTTATTTTGGTATTATATTTCCTACTGTCAAAGTAAACCTGATAGCCATTCTCTTTGTATAAATTAAGTGGATTGCCAAAGTGGTTGGTTAATGGAATGTAACTGTCAAACTTGTCGTCATATTCTTTTAATTCCCTGATGTGATATTTCATTTCACCTTTGTCAAATTGTGCAGAAAAAGGTATTTTTTCTCCGGAAGAGTATTTGGTTTTCTTTATAAAAGCAAGAGGGCTGCTTTCATCTATAATTCTCTTATCAACAGAACTTATTGTCTCATACATATCCTCTGTAATAATCAAATCACCTTTTAGTTGATAGGAATTAGCTGAAATTTTATTGATCTCAGCATTGCTTATACTTAAGAATGGATAACTATGATGAAGTTGACTTTCAAATTCTTTAATAATTTCTTTGTCGTCAGAACATGCAATTAATAACATAAAAGGAATTAAGCATAATTTTTTCATTTTTTAATAACCTTCAGTTAATACGAATGTTTTTTACAATTTTTCCTAGTATAAGTGGTCGTCGTTTTTTCACATAAAAGTATGCGACGTTGAAAGCTGATTTTTTATGGTTTCCGTGTAAAAGAGAATGCCATCCCTTGAAAGCTTCAATCTGTAGTGGCGTAAATGGCGTAGATGAGAAGTCAAACAGCACAAGTAAGGCCTTACCGTCATACTTCATCAGCTTTTTTATTTCAGTCGAGCTTGCGTATGCGGCGAGGGTTGCTTTAGGAGCATCAGGCCGTCTGACGGCAAACTCTACGGCGATATCATCAATGACAAAATCAATGTAGCCATTGCCCGTCAATGTGCCAGGAAGCTTTGTCTGTACTTCTGGTGTAAGGTTGTCACCAAACCAACCCAAAAGATAGCATCTTACTAGCGGTAAAAGTTCCCTTTCGTTGCACTCATTCAGGCGTAGCGTTTTGACAAATTCACGTCTATAAAGTGAAGAAAACAGGTAATCGAAGCTTGAAACAACATCTTTGATAGAAGTAGTCATTTAAGCATCCTTTTGGCTTTTTTTCCATGATAACGGCTTGGCCAGATCTCTTCAGGGGTTACACCCAGAGCCTGTGCTATCAGGCTTTCTGCCCTTGGATAGTGACGTTCAAAGGCGTTGTTTAACGTTCTTGCAGCTAGTCCCTGATCGCGTGAAAGCTGTGATAATGTGAGTCCACGTTTATGCAAGGCAGCCACAATATCTGCTCTGTGCCAATCCAGCTGACTTCCCTTAGTTCTCTTTTTTTGCGATGCTAATGAATTACTCACGGTATTAACTCCACTGATTCATTACAGCGATATTAAAAGCGAACAAAAGGAACTTTTCAAGTATCTTTTTAACTTCTTTGTGTTCTTTTGTTTTAATGCTTTGATATCTGGTGATATTTTTATGACGCATCAAGATGAAAATTTACACATACCAGACAATAATGCTTCCAATGAAAGAGGCGAATGGTTGTCAGTAGCTAATTTTGTGGGAATGAAAGGGATGCCTGGTACTGCCAAAGGTGCTCGTTTACGGCTGGAGAAGTTGGCTGCTATACACCCGGGTATTAAGCGAAAGAGAACAAAAGGAAAAGGGTTTGAATACCATATCAGCGCTGCAAGTATGTCGCTAAAAAGTGAGCGCTCGGCTGTGCAGGTTTCCTCTGATGAACAATTGAATCTTTGGATACAGCTGTTTAAATCGATGGCGCCTGCATCACGTGAAAAAATTTTGCAACAGGCGCTGGTGTTAGTGGCAGAGGATTTGTCCGCAAAGTCTTAAATAATAGCAAAGAGAGTATAACCACCTGATTTTAAATGATTTATTTTTGACTTTGTTTTTATTTATAGTATAATTACCAATGTTGGCAAAATGCATTTTTTTAAATGCTTTGCCACATGTTTTTTACTCACAAATAAATAATTTTATTATCCTCTCATTGGGAGGTTTGCTGCTGCCTAAAATCTGAAAAGTGAATTTTAAAAATGATGCATATATTTATTCAATAAATGTTTAATTATCTTTTCTATTTTATATTAGTTAATGGAAATACATTATGGATAATATAATGGTTTTTAAACAGTCGGGGCTGAACCTGCCCATGAGTCAGGCTTTTATTGCTATTTTGAAAAGTGTTATATCTTTATCATCACAAAATGAAGTCAATTACCATGGTGTAATCCTTAATTTCCGAGACCCTCAATACACCGCAGAAAATGGGGGATTTCATCCGGTGGAGATCCGCCTAATACGATGTAATGATGGTTGGTATTTTGATTATCTCACTGATTTCAGTTTTATTGGAACAGTATGGCCTGAACTGGAAAAAGAAATGGACATCAGTTGGAGTCAGGGATATGTTTGGCATTATTTGATGGGTGATTTAGAGTATGAAGAAGGAGGAGCATTATTTGAATTGTGGCAACGTAACTTTATTCAATATTGGAAAATGAAAATTTATACTGTCTCTGTCCAATGGGAGTGTTGAGATAGGACGATAGTTAAAACAATAAATTTAAGTAATACGCGTAAAACCTTATTCATGACGTCATGAGCAACAGATATGTGGCTCAACAATGGAAAAACTTAAAGCATCACTAACCCCTGCTAAACAGGGTGAACTGGACAGCCTCTGCGGGCTTTACAGTGTCATTAACTCACTTTATTGGTTATATGGACGAAAAATCCGGCGAAAGCCTTTGTTCAGAGCACTTGTTCATCACCTCAACCAACGCAGTAGTATTGTTGACTGCCTGACTAACGGCATGGAATCTCCTCAAATAGATTGTCTGCTGCGCTTCCTTCAAAACAGCCGCTACAAACGTTATCCCATCACCGTTTACCGTCCGTTTCTTACCCTGCCTAATGTATCAACGAAAACTATTTTAGCGCAGTGCCAGGAATGGCTTGAACATAACCAAGGTGTCATATTGCTGGGTGATCAGTATCACTGGTCTGTTGTCACGCATATTGATGATGATTGGTTGTGTTTTTTTGATAGTGGTTCACGTCAACACATTCACCGGCATCGTTGGTCATTACGCCACCAGCAGGGGAAATATCAGTTGTTCAAAGACGCTATCTACTTTATTGAGCAGGGAAAACAGCCATGACCTCAACTGAACATCTATTGATAGAGCAGGCAAGAAAGCTACTTCGAGCATCGGTACGTAAGGGGAAGCAGCTAACGTCACCTGATGATGTACGTGACTTTTTGCTTTTCACGTTGGCCTTACGGGAAAATGAGGTGTTTGGTGTTGTTTTACTGGATAACCAAAATCGCGTACAGGTCTGGCGTGAGTTATTTCAGGGGTCCGTAAATGAAACCCCAATATATCCAAGAGAAGTAGTGAAACTCGCGTTACAGCATAATGCGGCTTCAATCATCCTTGTTCATAACCATCCAAGCGGCAGCAAAGAGGTTAGCGCTCAAGATCGCCACATTACTCAAAGACTACAACAAGCTTTAGAACTCATTGACGTCAGAGTATTGGATCATTTTATCGTTGCAGGGGATTGCACTGTATCGATGGCAGAGTGCGGCCAGCTGTAATGCTGGCTTTTGTTAATAGGCATTAATGGACGAATATGATGACTAAAAATCGTGGCGATAAGAGCGAGTTGACGTCATTTCACTCAGAGTAAGCGACATCAAAGATGGCGCTGGCAATTTATCTAGGAGTCTTAGCACTTAGTGGCCGGCACGGTATGTACTCTATGCTAAACCGTTGTGCCGAAACACTGAAACCTGATAGTCGTGCTTATTACTTCGATTGGATGCAACTACGTTATATACATGTAGCAAAAACTCGAGCTACGCTGCTGATATGCAACATCTACGAAAAACATGACACTGGTAGCTCTGAAGGCATTGCGCAGGCGGTATTTAACTTACAGTTACTGGATGCCGCGTATTAGGACCGTTGAGCGTATCAAAGGCGACAGTTACCGCAAAGATCGGGCATTGAGAAAGGATGAAGCAAACAGCTTGTTCAGGCAGCTAAACAGCACCCGTAAAAAATGCGCCAGCAGGGCGATAAAGCTATTGTTTTAACACTGTGTGGAGCTGGATTACTGGTTGGATAGCTGGTTGAACTACTATTGTATTGCTACTCAAACACTCACCATACGCAGGGGAAAAGGGCAAAATATCAAGAAATTACTGTTGCCCCGTAGTAGCGCGTGCCTTGTTTGGATGGATAAAAGCGAATTCTGGCAGTGGTGCTTTGTTTACCTATATACATCGCTATGGCTAAGCAGGACAAAAACACTGACGGAAGCGGGGATCACCAGCATTTTGCAACAACTGAGGGGGGCTGATTTGCAGCCATTTACACCCTATGATTTACGCAAAACCTTTATTACCCGTTTGTTGGAGCAAGGGACTGATATCAACATAGTGCGCCAACTGGCAGGGCATAGTGATATCATCACGACAGTGTTGTATGACAGGCGTAGCGATAACATTAAGCGAATTACTTCTTCTCGCTTGTGTTTTTAATATCTTCTCGTGAAATGCCATCTAATTTTTCCATAGTTTGAATAACCCAACGGTAATCTTTAAGTGGCTTAAGATCATCATGTGACCAGCTCTTTCTATTAACGGTGGTTTTTCCTTTTCTAATATCCTCAGGTTTTGCATATTCTTCAGACAGGATTTTTCTTAATTCCATTGGAGTGAGGCTTGGATCTTTATTAAGTTCAAAATATCTCTCATAAAGTTTTTTAAGTATTTTAGCTGCTTTAGTTTTGGGTTCATAAATATTATCGATATAAACCATATTTATCAGGTTACTAATTGTTTTGTGGAATACATGCCCTTTAGTTTGTTTTAGTTCTTCATAATGCCGATTGTCGAGCCACTGAGCTATTTCAACCAACCTCTGCCTGCTGTCGTGATGCAAATTTAAGTTTGCGACTGGTCCAAATGCATCTACAAGGGAGTCACGGCTATTTTTTTTGACGGTGCGCTGTTCTGAACAATCTTTATCTTTCTTCACGATTACCCCCATAACAGTCATTTTATGATTAGTTTTCCTATGACGGTCATCACCTGATTAAGTGTTCTAGCATATGACGGTCATAGCTGATTTTCTATGACCGTCATCACAGAGTAAGACATTCAATGACTGTCATTTTTGACCAATTTTTCTGAATGACAGTCATTAAATGCAGAAAATGACTAAAAATCAATTGTTTTAAATGCCGTTGCTCTAGAGACAGCTCAAAGGAGCAAAGGTATGAACAACGATCGTATTTTACGTATAAAAGAAGTCCTCCATCTTACTGGAATCTCAAAATCAACACTTCACCGCCTCATTGCTAAGGGGAGGTTCCCATCGTCAAGGAAGTTAACGGGAGAGGGGGGGCGTGCCGTTGGTTGGCTTGAATCCGAGATCAACGCGTGGATTAGCAGCAGGGTGGCTGAGTAACGCTGCAAGCAAAGCATATCTATAAGCAAGTTATAGTCCCTCTAAAGATACCTATAACTTAATTCATTAATAGCAATAGTAACTATCTCTCTATTTCTTTATAGAGGGCGTGGATTGCTATTGCCTGCGGATAGGCGTCATGCCTGCCCGTAAGGAGTAAATATGAGTAAGAAAAAAGTAAGCAAAGAGCGAGTGGATGATTTACGGCAATCCGCTCATGTAGGAGCAACATCATTTGGGCATCCAATGTATGCGCGGTTAGATAAGTTGGTTTTCGTATCAGAGTTGGGTGCTGATGGCAATGAGGCGTTGTTTGCTCGTTTGTTTGCATTAAAGAGTCGCTCCCGTTTGCCTTATCGCGTCGAATACCATAAAGCTGCGAAAGGTGAATGTGGAGATTTGTATCAGAGTGTAGTTAAGATTCGTATCAGGGATAAGCCAAAAGAGCACCCAGCAGCGTTGATGATCTACTTCAAGCCTACCTCAAAGCAATATGGTGGCACGCGGAGTATTACCCAGCGCGGAGCTATACGCGTTGAACTCAGTCCACAGCACTATACAGCGGATGAGTTGACGCAGCTTTTACTCTGGCTGGGTAAGAAAGGACGGCTAGGTAAGTATTTATACCGTGCGCTGAATGAAGCATGGGTAACCCGAGTCGATTATGCGTTGGATATCGTCGATATGCGGTTGCGCGACTTTTATATCAGCCTTGCGAGGGCGAGTACGGGGGAAGTCTACGATTCTGATAATGGTATGGAAGGAATGCGTATAGGAAGCCCTAAATCAACGTTGTATGTTGCAGGCTATGAAAAAGTGGATGTAAGTGATTTGAGCGATGAGGAACGTTATCAGGCAACTTTGCTGGAGCTCGATTTCGAACAATATCGCGAGTTTCTGCGTCTTGAGCTGCGTTTGTCGCCAGAAAAAGGTGAGTTACCTCTGAAACGGGTGAATGAAATGATGAATTTTCCATCTCGGCTGGCTTTCTACAGTAAGCAATTGCGCGAGGATAAGCGGCTGGATCCGGCGCTGGCAAGTCTGTTAGATAAGGGAATGAGTATACCTCAGGCATGGCAAGAACATACACCATCGTCTGTTGTTAAGGGGAAATCTGTTAGTACAGCTAAAAAACAGGCTAAAAAGCGCTTTAACCGCCTTTTGGTAAAGTATGAGGTTGAACTATTTGATGCAGCAGCGCTGTGGAACAAACTGCCTGAGGCGATTGAGCGGCTGGGAATGTTGGGGAAGTCAGCTTTGTGGCAACTCGATATACGTAAGAAATGGTTGAGTAAATCATAAATAGAGCATACGGGTAGGGACGCCCGTATTATTGAAAAAAATCACATGTTAAAAAAATGTATATATTGTATGTATGACTATATATATTTTTTTTGAGGTACCCTCTGAGATAAACTATGTATATATTATATGGCTATAGTATGGGGATTATGAATATAGTTAATTTAATAGAGAGTTATTGTCGCGGGGTCAATGTTATTATTTGTCTGCTTGAAAGTGTGCATAGGTAAATTTTGTTTTTTCAATGTAGCCAATAAAAAATCGTTGTTAGAGTAATAACGGTTTTTTATTGTGAATTATATGCGCTAACGTAATTCATTGTGTCATGAAAATGTATTGTAAATAGATATTATTAATCCATACAAAGGAGTGCGACAGATGAGGGCGTATTGTACTCAGAATAATATTTTAGTAACATTATGTACATTGAGAAAATTTAAGGAGATTGTATTCAGCATCCCCATTAGCAAATGTTATGATGGTCGAAGTAAACCAACTTACTATACGTCTATTGCTATTTTCTTACAGCACCTAATATGCAGTGCAACAGCCAGCCGGAAGACTAAAAAACGTGCTCGTTTTAAGGGGGATAAAGAATGGACATATTCAGTACCCTTTCCTTATCAATTGGGTCATAAACATGCCGCTGGGGTCTTTAAGCAAAGCAGGGAACTTCCTTTTGAGCGGGCACTGGAAAAGTTAAAACAGGCTGGTTTAATAAAGATCATTTCGAAGGATGTTGAAAACCATAAATGCCGTGAGTTTGCGCTATCAAAGCGCTTTTTGAAGCAACTATTTCCGGGTAAGCGTAGTGACTATCTACAGCGGGAAGATCGCTATACCTATCTTACAAATATCTACGATAAACGCCAAAATCCCCAAACGTTAGAAGATTTAATGGTTCAGGCTGCTTCAGGAACGATGACAGTGAAACACAAGACTTCAGTGCGGGATATTCCTGATAAAGTGTTTCGTGAGCAAGTAAAGCTGGTCTACAGCCAACTTGAACCACTTTGTATTAATCTGGATGCGCTGAGGGATTATTGCAACCAGCACCCTACATCAGTGAATATGGGGTATTACCATAACTTTATATCTCACCTTTGTGATGTCGGGGTGGAAATCATTAGCCATAAACCGCTGGTGGTGGCTTATCGTCAATCTTACAAAACGGCGAAACTGGGGGGCCGTTCATTTGAAAATGGAGCTGGGTATCAGTACTTGCCCAGAGCAATGAAAGTAGCCTGTTTGGGGAAGGGGTATAACTATGATATCAAAGGATGTCAGTTGGAAATTTTGAAACATGAACTGAAACAAAGAAGAGTGCCGTTGAAAAACCTAAATCGGCTTGAAACATCTTATATCAGTGAAAAATTGAAGATCAGTGAAGATAAGGTCAAAAACTTCCGTTTTTCGGCCATATTCAGTGTTGGTTCAGTTAGTCTTGCTCCGAAAAGCTCAACCAGAAAGTACCTAAATAAAGAGCTTGGACAGGTGGAAGCCGAAACGGTGTTAAAACGCTGGAAGAAGCTAATGAAGCCATTGAAGGCGGATTTAAATCAGCTTGTGGATCATTATCTGACAACCGGAACGCGTAACCGCTATGGCTTGTGTGTGAAGAATGCTGTAGGGCAGAGTTTTAACTGCACGTACAAAAAATCAGGTAATGGGGGAAAATGGCAGCCCCAGCAAATGCGCCGCAAGTTACTTTCTCATATGTTACAGGGGCTGGAAAGTCAGGCTGTTTATGATTATGTTACTAGCCATAATGGAATTTGTGCGCTGGAGCATGATGGGTTTGTTTCTTATGAAGAGGTAACAGATAGGTTCCATCCATATCTTTTGATTGAGAAAAAGTATTAATGAAATAACAACAATAAATTGTGTAAATATATAAAAAGTATCTAAATATCAAAAGAAGTAATGTTTTTTGGGTTTTTGTCTTATTTAGTTACATATTAAATATTAGTGATTTATAAGTGAGTGTTTCCGTGCAAAAAAACACCTCACATATATATTATGATTTAATTATTGCGATATTAACATTTTATTGATATAATGATATCACAATTGTTGTGATAGAGAACTTCACGTGGCTAAATTTAAATTTAAATCTATATATTTTCCTGCTTCAAAAGTTAAGCGAGGTGTATCTACACGAATTAATATCAGTATTCCAATTGCTCAGACAGAGTTAACATGGAGTGAATCCTTTCTATCTTTTGTAAACAAACTGACGGGACCCCAAATTAGGAAATTACTTGGTGATCCGATGTTAGATGATCTAGAGGATCAGGCTAATCAAGAGCATCGTAGTTTGAGTAATCTTATTATTACTCTTCTTGAAGAAAAATATGACCCTCATTTTAATAACGTTGATGGTGAAGATAATAGCCAGCAGAATGATGAAAGCCATAAAAATATTGGTGTTACATTTTCTGATTCTTTAAGAAAAGGGCTATATGGTTGGTATCCTTATGTAGAAGGGTTTTCTGCGAACTATGCTAGAGACGCAATATTAAGAAATAAAAAAAATATACGAAATGTTTATGATCCGTTTGGTGGCTCTGGTACAACGCAGCTTGCTGCGGTTCAACTTGGATTAGATGCTTTTTATTCCGAGCTGAATCCATTTATGAATGAGGTTACTAAAGCAAAGATTGTATCTTCTGCTTGGGTAAAAAATAATTTTTCAATTAGTAATGATATATTCGAGGTGTTTTTGAATGAAATTAATGCTGAATCTTTTAAGACTAAAAGTAGAGAAGTTGATCTTTCGGGCTATCACCAAGCTTTTCCAAATCGTAACTTTTTTGAAGAACAACACATAAAAGAAATATTATATGCTTTAAATATCGGTAAATCTTTATCCGTTGGATATGAACATATTGATCGTATTATTAAAGTTGCTTGTATAGCGAATGCTATTAGTTGTTCAAATATGACTCGCAGGGCTGATTTACGTAGACGTCGTGCAGACGAGTATAAAAATAGAATAGTTAATGTCTCTTCAGCAATAAGTACATCGCTGAGAAGTATGAGAGAAGACATTGCTAATATGTCTTTTGACAAACCGTCCTTAACTTTTGTCAATGATGATGCAAAAAAATTACCAATTGAATATCACAATTCATTTGACTTTGTTCTTACATCGCCACCGTACCTTAATGGTACCAATTATTTCCGTAATACTAAAATAGAGCTTTGGCTATATTCATTTATATCGAGTGAAAAAGAGTTAAGAACTTATAGAGATAAGACTGTAACTGGTGGGATAAATGATGTCTCGAAAAAATTATCTTATCATAAATTTAATTCTGTCGAGAAAATAGCATCTCTATTAGACATAAACGCTACAGATAGAAGAATACCAACTATGGTTAGACATTATTTTTCTGATATGTATGAAGTTCTAGTTAATGTTTATAATGGTCTTATTAATGGTGGCGATTTACTTCTTGATATAGGTGATTCAAAATTTTATGGTGTTCATGTTCCGACAAACAGTTTATTGATCGATGTTGCAGAAAGTATAGGTTTTAAGACTATTTCTGAAAATATTTTGGCTCAAAGACTTTCGAGAGATAAAACAAAGTTAATTCAAGTTGAAATTTTGCTGAGGAAGTAATGTGAACGATACCATATTGAAAGGTAAAATTGCTCTATTTAGCAAAACATTACCGTTTACAAAAGAACCATACTCTAAAAAAAGTTGGGGACATCCATTGCATTCACTTTGCTCATATCAAGGAAAACTTAAACCATCATTAGCATATTGGTTGATAAAGTATTTTGTCCCTGAGAATGGAAAAATATTAGATCCTATAGGTGGTGTTGGTACTATTGCGTTAGAAGGTGCTTTGAATGGTCGTTATAGTGTAACAAATGATAAAAGTCCATTTGCATCTATTATTGCGAATGCAAAGACTTCGCAAATAAATTATAACGATTTTATTATTTATTTTAATGAAATAAAAGAAAAGGTTGCTGAAGTTACATTAACTAAAGATGAAAAGCATTCAGTTAATTTCGGTTTAAATGCGCGAGTTAAAGATTACTATCATCCGAAAACATTGGTAGAACTTTTAAAGTTGAGAAAAATACTCGGAACAGAAACAATTGATGATTTAACTCCAAATAAAGCTTTTTTTTGGGCTAGCTTATTACATATTTTACATGGCAACAGGCCTTATGCACTTTCAAGAAATTCTCATCCTATAACACCATTTTCTCCTACAGGTGAGTTTATTTATAAAAATACTTTTGAAAAAATACAAGAGAAAGCTTTTAGAGCACTATCTGCTGGGTACCCGAATGATTTTATTCCTGGAAAATCTTATTATGGTGATTTTAGAGAGATTGCTAATAAAGAAGTAGGGGGGTTTGATGCCATTATTACATCACCACCTTTTTATGGCATGCGATTCGATCGGCCTAATTGGTTAAGGTTGTGGTTTTGTGGTTGGGAAGAACATGATTTTAAAGAGCAAAGTCTTGGTTTTTTAGAGCGTCAGCAGACAAAAAATATAAATGTATATTATGATTTTTTTGATGTTTGCAGAAAATTGATCTCTGAGAATGGTATTCTTATATTGCATTTGGGAAAAGGAGGTAAGAAGGACATGTCAGAGGAGCTAAAAATTATTTCCTCTGACAAATTTAAATATATTGATGAAATAACCGAAAATGTGCAACGTGTCGCCAATCATGGTATAAAAGATAAAGGGTTAACAATCGCACATAATTTGTTGTTTTTTACTCCTAAATAATCATAAGGACCTATCTTCTAACTTAGCAACAATTAGCTGATAGGTCTCTGGGGATTTATTTTTTAGTATCTCAAATAAATTTATATCAGGATGGAGTTCTAATACACGCCTGTATATGGAGGAAAATGTTCTAGGATCAACAGTTGTGGCAAAATTAACAATATCATTAATTATTCGTTGCAATTCAACTTTATTCACCTCTTTTTTGCATAGCTTCTCATACTGCAGCCCTGTGATTTCTGATAATTCTATAAGCTGAGCTGGAGAATAAAAATCTACAGGGAATTTGTCTTTTTTATGATTGTTATGCTCCGCGCATAAACATGTAGCATATTCATCTAATGGCCATAAATAAGCTAAAGGTCTTGTATGGTCAAGCTGGTATTCAGAAAGAGTGACTTCCTTTTTGCAGAAAAAACATTTTTTATTAAATTTCAACCATATTTTTGTTTTTAAACTTTGTCCTGTTCTTTCTTTTATTCTTGTTAATATCTCAGGTTCTCTAAGTAGTATTTTCTTTTCTCTTGTTATTAAAGAGGATTCATGTAATTGATCTGTAGTTCTTATAGGATTAAACTCATCGTTTATCCTCCATTTTTTACATGCTCTGCATTCATTTTGATGATTTGAAATTTTTGCATTATGTTTATGGAATGATAATGCTCCAGGTTGATCTTCCCGTACTGGAAGCATTCTTTGGCAGAATGAACACTTTTTAAGTGCTATCGATCGCCCATGAGATGTTGAATCAATGCCATAAGCATGCAGAATAGGAAATTCAAAGTTTTTTGTATGTTGAAGATAAAATGTCTCTGGTGACAAATGGTTGGCATTTAGTTCATTGTAATTATTGATTGTTTGTTTGATCTTTTCAGGTATGTTTAAAGGAGCGGCGGTGAACCCCCATATATCAATAGTATCTTGTAAGTTAAATTCTAGAGTTATTTGCAACCATCCTTCAGTATATTCTGGAACACATAAACATAAACCTATTCTATTCCAATTTTGAATAATAGCATATTCCTTTGTTCTGCTGGCAACTAGCCTATCGAGATAGTAACTTATGGAAAGTTTCAGTTTGCCACTATATGATGGATTTAAAAATCCTCCGAAACCAATAACGCCAGTATTTTCGCTTGAAATTATTTTAGTAGAAAATGAAAAAATATTATCTTTTAATCTAAAGCGCAGAGATTTTTCATATGTAATATTTTGATAGTCTCTTTTGGAAAGGTATCCATCATTCCTGGTTTGTTGTGCTAGTCGTCTAACTTTATTAACTCGCATATTTCCTCCATTAATAAAACGAGAGTATTCTACCGTTTTTTATAATGTGAGAAAACAGTTTGTTCTTATTGCAATAGTGATTAGTTGCAAACTAACATTTGTCTGAAAGGGCGTCCATCACATCGCTATAGTTGTCAAAATTTGCGGTGGGTTGATGAAAGGAGAATTCTGATAGTGAAGGAGCCAACGTTACTAACAGGGCGTTGTATATGTAGTTCTAAATAGCTGTGTCTAATACTGCTACACTTTTGTTAGGCCATGTTTTCCTCCGCGGAACGGACTGACGGTTTTCATAAAATTCAACAACTGCCACATTGAACGGTACTTATAGTTGTGGGGTATGGTGTCGTGAAGTGCCTGCCATAGCCGATTAACGTGGTTTACCCACAGTGAGTAAATCGGTTGATAAATCACTCTGATTTTCGGGTTCTTCTTCAGCTAGTTTTGCGTTTTCTCGCTTTTATGTACAACGTAGTTATCTAGTATGATTGTATTAGTCCGTCGGTATGTCGCTTTCGATGTTGCAGCAGGTTAATGAACAGCACTGAACTTTTACTGCTGTCACCAACATAGCTCACTTTTCCTGTATCATTGTGCAGAGTCCCTGCCAGATTATATTTTTCATTCTAACTCAGAGTTATAACCCGTTTTTGCTGACCCCGTAGTTGCCAGTCTGCCCCGATTTTTGGGTTTAGGTGGATATCATCCTCATCTTCATAAAACACGGATTCTTCATACTACATTTTTCTAGCGTTTCGTAGATCACTGCCATTTTTTCATCTTTGTGCAGCTATTAGCCCACTAGTAAATGTTGTGTTAGTCAACAGCGATGCTAGCTTTTTAGCTGGGTTATACTGAGTTGTTCTTCTGGTAACAGTTCTTGAAAATAGGCCAGTATAGATGCTCTAGTAGGACAAATTCTGGTTCATCTGTCTTATCAGAAGTTGTGAACTCTAGCTTGTTAACCAAAATTTGTTTGACAGTATCTTTCTCATAGTGACCTTCGCTACCGGATACCTGGTATTGGCGCATGGAGTTCCCTTGTGTTAATAGAGTGAAAAGTAGAGAGTATAATATCAAACAAGCATGGCAAATAATATTCGTAAAATCATATGGTTACAAAAATGTAGGTTGAAATATAGTTTTTATATATTTATGAGAAATAAGCCTTATTTATCAATGTTGACACACCAATGCATCATTGGGGTATGGGCGTCTAAATTTTCTATTACACTCATGGGGTTAAGTCCAGTTCCCTGATGTTAAATGTGGTGTGATGGTTTTTATTTTCGTTGTGATCACATAAGGCGCACATGATACCGGAGTTAATCATTTCAGGGGAAGACGCGAAAGGTGAGTTCTTGATGTCTGTTCCGGGAAAGGGGCTGCTTTGCCGCTTTTACGGGGTGAGGATGAAGAAGGAACGCAAAATTTCCCGGTTTGAGAAACCTTCTCCTTTCGAGCCATAGTCCCTTTTATGATTAAGTTGTAATATAAATGCACCTTAAAAGTATGGAGGCAGCATGTCCGGCAAGCGTATCTCTCGTGAAAAACTGACGATTAAAAAAATGATCGATCTTTACCAAGCGAAATGCCCGCAGGCGTCAGCAGAGCCGGAACATTACGAGGCGTTGTTTGCTTACGCGCAAAAGCGGCTGGATAAATGTGTGTTTGGCGAAGAGAAACCGGCCTGTAAGCAGTGTCCGGTGCACTGTTATCAGCCTGCGAAGCGTGAGGAGATGAAGCAGATTATGCGCTGGGCGGGGCCGCGCATGCTGTGGCGTCATCCGATCTTAACCGTGCGTCATCTGATTGATGACAAGCGTCCGGTACCGGAGTTGCCGGAAAAATATCGTCCAAAGAAATAAATTTGCCGAAGAGCCATACTCTCCGGCAAATTCGGGGCTTACGCTTTGGTCGCAATCAGGATTGCTGATGCTTTGATCAACGCAATGACGCGCGAGCCAGTGGTGAGTTTCATTTCATCCTGACTTTCATTTGTTACCACCGCCACAATTTCAAAACCTGCATCCGTTTTGATATGGACAGTCGCGTTTACTGCGCCTTCGGTGATTTTCGACACGCTGCCGGCAAACTGGTTGCGGGCAGAGAATTTCAGTCCACAATCTTCTGTTGCCAGCGTTACCCACGGTGCTTTAATCAGAGCAATCGCTTCTTTTCCTGTTGCCAGCCCCAGAGCCTGTTGGCTGCTGTGGGTGACAATTGCTACCAGTTTTGCACCGCCAGCCAGCGTCAGTTCTACTTCATCATTTACTGCGCCCATTGCCACTGCGCTAACTGTTCCGGTTAATTGATTACGTGCGGAAACTGCCATACTGCCTCCTTTCATTGAATGTTGATTGAGTATAACCGGGTCTGTTAAACCAATGCAGCTTTATCTATTCCCAGTCGCTTCATCCGTGATAGCAACGTGGTACGTTTCAGTCCCAGACGCTGTGCTGCGCCTTTCGGTCCGGCAACCACGCCATTAGTCTCTTTTAATACGCGAACGATTAATTGATATTCATCTTCGCCTTCTTGCGCAACCACCGTTGCCGCAGGTGGTGTTTCAGGCTTTGGCAGTGTGATATCCGGCAAAGAGAGTTGCAGCACGTTGCCACGCGTCAGTAGAACAGCACGCTCGATGACGTTTTCCAGCTCGCGCACGTTGCCCGGCCACTCCATATTGCTCAACGCCCGCAACGTTTCGGCAGGAATACTGTCGATATTGCGTCCCAGGCGGCGGGCAATCTTGAAGGTAAATGCTTTCGCCAGCAATGGAATATCTTCCGGGCGCTCGCGCAACGGCGGCAGGTGAATCGGGAAAACATTCAGTCGGTAATAAAGATCGCTACGGAATTCACGGTCAGCGACCATTTTTTTCAGATCGCGGTTAGTTGCGGCGATTAAACGTACGTCAGTCTGAATGATTTTGTTGCTGCCGAGGCGTTCGAACTCTTGTTCCTGCAAGACGCGCAGCAGCTTCGGCTGTAATTCCAGCGGCATATCGCCCACTTCATCAAGGAACAGCGAGCTTTTATCCGCCAGTTCAAAGCGGCCAATACGTTGCGTGCTGGCGCCGGTAAAGGCGCCGCGTTCGTGACCAAACAGATCACTTTCCAGCAGCCCGGCAGGCATGGCGGCGCAGTTCATTTTCACCATCCGCCGATTATTGCGACCACTCAAATTATGGATTGCGCGGGCAATCAGCTCTTTACCGGTGCCGGTTTCACCGAGGATCAGCACGGTACTGTCGCTTTGCGCCACCATTTCAACTTGCTTAAGCACGCTATACATGGCTTCGCTGCGACCAATAATCTCACCAAATTCACTATCGACGTTGTTGAGCTGTTCGGTCAGGGCAAGGTTTTCATCAACCAGCCGCTCTTTCAGGCGATGGATTTCCTGATAGGCGAGAGCGTTATCGACGGCAATCGCCACACGTTCGGCAATCTGGCGCAGTAAATTCAGATTGGTAGTAGTAAAGACTTTCTCTTCACATTGCGCCAGCTTCAGTACGCCCAGCATGGTGTCGCCAGACATCAGCGGTAACAGGCACAAAGTTTGAATCTGGTTGCCCCAGGTGTCGAATAACATGCGTTCGTAGGGGGCCAGATTATCCCGCTCATGGAGATTAATCAGCAGCATCTCTTTGCTTTTAAACACACGCTCGGTGAGTGTTCCGGCTTCATCGACTTCGCTCTGTTCGTGGGCAGGATGCTGTTTATCAAGATAGTGGGTGGAGTAGATGTTGAGTTTATTTTTGCGGTGGCTACGTAAGACGATGCTGATATCGTCAATGTTGAAGTAGTAGTGGATCTCTTTCGCGACTTCGCTGACCAGTTCGTCCATGTCCAGGCGGGAAAGTACCGCGTTGGTGATGGAAACCAGAATGCGGAAGTTGTCGCGTTCCCGGCATAACAACTCGTAGTCGACATTGTTGACGACGCGATTCTGAATTTGTTCGGTGACGACAGAGACAATCTGCGTGAAAGTTTGCAGACGATTGAACTCTTTTTCGCTCCACGGGCGATCGTCATAACGAATAAATTCACAACCGCCAAAAATATGCCCTTCCGCTGCTAGCGGCAGCAGACAATAGTGACCAAATTTAGGGTATAGCCTACCTGTCGCCAGTTGCGGCCAGGTCTCACAAAATTCTTCGTAACTGCAATGCAGCGTATCAGGACGAGACAAAATGCTGCGCACCGGACCGTGCGCCAGAACGGTTTCGTCTTCGTATTTAATGGGCGTGTCCTGATCACGCGACGCGTAATAAGACGCACGTTGAGTCTGCGCTTGCCACAACACAATAGCTGCGTTGTCGGCGAGCGCAGAACGCTTTACCAGTTGCGAAAGAGCCTCACACAGCGAGGCCAGATCCGGCTGCTGTAATAGTGTCCGAGTGATGTCGAACAACCCCTGTTGTCCGAGATCACTCATCGGTGTATACGACATTTTGTTCTTCCAGGAAAGCACCGCGAAGCGGTGCAAAAGGTCATTGACTAACTACAGGAGATTTAGATTTTTATTAGCATATACGAGGCAGCGGTTCGGCGTGTGGTAAATCGAGAGTTCGTTTCACGCCATAAAGACCAGCAAGACGAACACCTTTACGTTCCACCACTTCGCCAATCAGCGCTGCATCTTGTCCCAATGGATGGGATTTCAGCGTTGCTAACACTTGCTCTGCCGCGTTGCGTTCTACTGCGATCACCAGTTTGCCTTCGTTGGCAAAGTTGAGTGCATCCAGTCCTAACAGCTCGCAAACACCGCGCACGGCAGGTTTAACGGGCAGTGCAGATTCGGAAAGTTCAATACCAAAACCACAAGCCGCTGCGAACTCATGGACAACGGCATTCACGCCGCCGCGCGTGGCATCACGCAGTGCTTTTACACCGGGAATGTTGCGTAGCGTCTGAATCAGCGGCGTCAGTACCGCACAGTCGCTGACCAGTTCGCCATCCAGCCCCAGCTGTTCGCGCAGATTAAGGATAGTCGCCCCGTGGTCGCCGAGCGTACCGCTCACCAGCAAGACATCGCCTGCGGTCAGAGTTTGTGCGCCCCAGTGAATATTCGCCGGGATAGCCCCCATGCCCGCAGTGTTGATGAACAGTTTGTCCGCCGCGCCGCGTTGCACCACTTTAGTATCGCCCGTAACGATAGCAATGCCTGCCGCGCGGGCGGTTTCAGCCATGCTGGTGACTACCGCTTTTAGCGTTTCCATCGGCAATCCTTCTTCAAGGATAAATCCGCAAGAAAGATAACGGGGAATTGCACCGCTGACCGCAACGTCATTGGCGGTGCCGCAAATTGCCAGCTTGCCGATATTACCGCCAGGAAAGAACAGCGGGTCAATGACGTAGCTATCGGTGGAAAACGCCAGACGGTCGCCTTCCGCCACCAGTTGCGCCAGCTCAAGACGTGCCTGGTCTTCCTGTTCCGCCAGCCACGGATTGGCAAAGGCTTCCATAAACAGGCTGTTGATTAATTGTTGCATCGCCTGGCCGCCGCTGCCGTGGGCGAGTTGGATATTATTCACGCTTCACTCTCCTGCTGACGATACTGATACCACGCAGCGCACGCTCCTTCAGAGGAGACCATCAGTGCACCGAACGCGGTTTGAGGATTACAGGTGTTACCAAATAACGGGCATTGATGCGGCTTACATTTGCCCGTCAACACTTCGCCACAACGTGCGCGTGGGTCATCACAAACCTGCTGCGGCGCCGGGCGGAAATGCGCTTCAGCATCGAATCGCTGATAGTCTGGTGTTAAGTGCACGCCAGAAGATTCAATGACGCCAAGGCCGCGCCATTCACTGTCGCCGTTGACGCAGAACACATCGGCAATCGCCTGTTGCGCCAGCAGATTACCCGCATCCGGTACCACCCGGCGGTACTGATTCTCTACCTTGCTGTGGTCCGCTATTTTCTGCTCTACCAGCATCACCACGCCTTGCAGTAGATCAAGCGGTTCGAAACCAGCGACCACCAGAGGACGATGAAAATCGCTGGCGATAAAATTATAGGCATCGGTGCCGATCACCATACTGACGTGACCGGGGGCCAGAAATGCATCGATACCGTTATCTGGCTGTTCCAGCAAACTGCGCAGCGTCGGGATAAGAGTAATGTGCTGGCAGAAGAAGTAAAAATTCTGCACATCGCGCGCTTTCGCCTGTTGCAGCGTGATGGCCGTGGTCGGCATGGTGGTTTCAAAACCTAAGCCGAAGAACACCACTTTGCGGGCTGGATTCTCCTGCGCCAGTTTCAACGCATCCATTGGCGAGTAGACGATGCGCACATCGGCGCCGCGCGCTTTTGCTTGCAACAGCGAACCCTGTTTTCCCGGTACGCGCATGGCGTCGCCAAAGGTACAGAAGATAACTTCAGGATGGCTGGCAATCTCCACGCAGGTATCGATTCTGCCCATCGGCAGCACGCACACCGGGCAACCCGGACCGTGGATAAACTCGACGTTTTCCGGCAGCAACTGATCGAGGCCGAATTTAAAGATGGCGTGCGTATGACCGCCGCACACTTCCATAATCCGCAAAGGGCGTTCGGCGGTGTAAGAGAGATGTGAAGCTC
>OASX01000726.1_pt1 | contig 23377 bp, 19 predicted proteins | sample 1516531 | NCBI WGS metagenome assembly OASX01 (sample SAMEA2579911, study PRJEB22360) | human gut metagenome | biome: human gut; feature: human-associated habitat; material: faeces | place: Denmark | collected 2008/2010
TAATGATCCGGGTATCCGCAAGAGGCGCCGGCTCTTGACCGTAGCCGTAAGAGAAAGACAAGGCCCCGCAGAGAAACAAAAACAGGACTTTTCGGATATATATAAGAACTTTCATAAGTACGTTGGATTTAAGATTAATAACCCATATAAATAAAACTTCCCTCGGTTAAGTTTTGTTCGCACCCAAGATACAACATTTCCTCAAGATCTTAAAAATAAAAGCGTACCAAGTTGTCAAGAAGCCTCGACAAGGCTTTAGCGATATTTAATAATGTCCCTCAAAAATATATACGGAAATATTTCTTTATTCCGTAATAGATTGTACCTTTGCCATCGTTAAAAAACATAGCGTATTATTAAGTAATAACATACTAAAACTTATTTATTATGTCAAAAGTAACAGTTGTTGGTGCCGGAAATGTAGGCGCTACTTGCGCAAATGTTCTTGCCTTCAATGAAGTGGCAGACGAAGTTGTAATGCTAGACGTAAAGGAAGGCGTATCCGAAGGTAAAGCGATGGATATGATGCAGACCGCTCAATTGCTAGGTTTCGATACTAAGGTTGTAGGTTGCACAAACGATTATGAGAAGACAGCTAACTCTGACGTTGTAGTTATCACTTCTGGTATTCCTCGTAAACCGGGTATGACTCGCGAAGAACTGATCGGTGTTAACGCTGGTATCGTTAAGAGCGTAGCTCAAAACATCTTGAAATACTCTCCGAACGCAATCTTGGTAGTTATCTCTAACCCGATGGATACAATGACTTATTTGTCATTGAAGTCTTTAGGCTTGCCGAAGAACCGTATCATCGGTATGGGTGGTGCTTTGGATAGCTCTCGTTTCAAATATTTCTTATCTCAGGCTCTAGGCTGTAACGCTAACGAGGTTGAGGGTATGGTAATCGGTGGTCACGGTGACACTACAATGATTCCGTTGGCTCGCTTGGCTACTTACAAAGGTATCCCTGTTAGCAAATTGTTAAGCGCAGAAAAATTGCAAGAGGTTGTTGCTTCCACAATGGTTGGTGGCGCTACATTAACTAAATTGTTAGGTACTTCCGCTTGGTATGCGCCGGGTGCTGCTGGAGCATTCGTTGTTGAGTCTATCATTCACAACCAAGGTAAGATGGTTCCTTGCTCTGTTTACTTGGAAGGTGAGTACGGTGAATCTGATCTCTGCATCGGTGTTCCTGTTATCCTTGGCAAGAACGGTATCGAGAAGATCGTTGAGTTGGAATTGACAGCTGAGGAGAAAGAGTTGTTCGCTAAGAGCGCTGCCGCTGTTCATAAGACTAACGAGGCTTTGAAAGAAGTGGGTGCACTTTAATTTGAATTTCTATTAAAGCGATAAAAGAGGCTGATCCTTCGGGGTTAGCCTCTTTCTTTTTATGTGGATACGGATAGTTACGACGGAATGAAGATAATATTCGTGTTCTTTAGCCGCTGAAGATACATACGGAACAGAATATCCGGGATAAAATAAATATTATCTTCTTCAGTCAGCAAATCCAATTCCATCAGTTTACGGGCAGCCGCTTGGACTGCACTGCTGGAGACCAATGAATATTTACGAATGAAACCGGCACTCATAATCTTCTCCGCCTTACCTGCTGAGGCTATGGCATACAGCAATTCTTTCTGACGTTCGGGAATTCTGGACAATAGTTGGCGATATCCATCTCCTGCCTCTTCCAAAACTCCATCAACTGTCTGCCGTAATATATCCAACGTACAACTACTGCCTATAGGGATATTTATAAAAGCTTCATGAAAAGTTTTCTGCATATAATATGTATTCCCCTCAAACAAACGATATATAACCAATACATCTTCCTCACGAATAGCCCGTTCATACACATCAAACCAATGACAGACAAAAGGTATGTATTCTTCAGCGACGATAGGATACAATTCCAAAATCGATGTACTGTTATAGAATGGACGAGCGGAAGAGAGGAACATCTCCGTTACCAAATGACACCCACTGCCTGAAAAGATAAAATGCACATTAGATAAATGCTGAATATGGGAGCGCAATAAAGCTTCAATATTTTTTTCAGGGTATTTGGAAATCTGCTGAAATTCATCAAAAGCCACGATACAGGGTTTGTCTGCCTTTTTCAGACATACATGCATATAATTTAGCAACAAGCAAAGAAACCCCACCAAGCAGATCACGGGAAATACTGACCTTGGCACAGCCAAGCAAGTCTATGCGAATCACAAAACAGGTCCCACTATCCGGCGAAGCTTGGCCATCTGATCGTCCGGGATGAAGGCCACGGGACGTATGCCGCCTCGCCTCTCTCCGGCGATGTTCACCATGAAACGTTTGATGTATGGAAGGTGCACGATCTCCTTTCTACGTAAGGTATCGGTACAGCGGATGAAAACTATGGAGCGGAACAGGATTCGTTCTACCCACTTCCGCTTGCCTGCAGCAGTGAGGCTCATCTCCTTTTGGGAAGCGACATAGACCTCATAATCCTTCTCCCCTTCCGGCTGGCTCGCCACACGTTTCTCCAATCTGTCGACGCAAAGTTTCTCCGAAATTTTGATAAAATAGAAGGTTCTCGTTATTAATATAGGTATAAGGGATTTCCTCCCGACCACTAAACCGCTTGAATGAATTCAAGGCATCTTGATAACTCTTCGCCGTAGAATGATGTCCTCCCTCACATAACTCGGTTATGTACGTCCGCATACAAAATCGTTCTTTCCCATACTCATCACATTTACTTAAATTTAAACGCTAGCAAATGTAATACAGAACGTACTTATTAAATGCGCAAAAAAGATGTATCGCAGAATTACATCCCAAACCGGTAATCACTACTTCAACTTTCCAGCCTCATTCAATACTTTCAGGAAGTTGCTCCAAGCTTTCTCTATCTTTTGCATGTTTTCGTCCCTTTCCTCTTGGTTACTTACCTCATTTTGTAGAACATCTACAACAGGATATCCATCATATAAATAATATCTCTGATAATCCCCTAATAAGACTGGGGCATTATAGATAACGGAACTTATCGAAGAGATACTGCCTACCGTGAAGTGACCGTTTCCAGCTATCCGGAATTCAACCTTCTCATTGCCTCGCACGTCTTGCTTGATAGAAATATTCTTCTCGAAAACGATTTCTTTTGTAACTGAATTAAAAGATTTGATATCATCCGGGACTTTGATCACTTGTCCGGTAGTAGCCGTATCAAAATTTTCCTCATCATTATCGCAAGCGCAATAACCGATGAGAAATACAGACATGATAAGATATAATAAAAATGACTTTTTCATATTAAACCTCCTTTATTGGATTTCATTGTGTGTTGTCTTATTAGTAAGACACTTAAAAAGAGACAAATGCTGCACGTTTACCATTATTTAACAAACATTATTAACCAAACCGTCCTTCCATTACATAAAAAAGCCGGAGGAAATGATTTCCTTCGGCTTTTACCTATCGTTTGTTATTGGTATTTATTTGACAATACCTAATTTAGACTCACCAACGAAATCTATAATATGTTGGATCTCCTTACTCATCGGAACCTGATCCTTGATCATTAACAAGGCATCCGTAAGGCTGCTGTTTCCTTGGAAGATGATCCGGTACGCATGACTGATGTGCTTGATAACCTTTTCACTGAATCCCTCATGAGACATGATGAAAGAGTTCACGCCATAATACGTGGTAGGCTCTTGAGCCGCTACGATAAAAGGAGGTATATCCTTACGGAAACGACAGCCGGTTTGAATCATCGCCCAAGCCCCAACCCGGGATCCTTGGCTCATCAATACATTGCCTCCGAAGATCACATAATCTTCCAAGATACAATTTCCGGAAATCTTACTACCATAGCCGAATACACTACAGTTTCCGATCTGCGTATCATGAGAAACATGTACCCCCTCATGCAAGAAATTACCATTACCGATACTAGTACGTCCTTCCGCTGTCGAGGAACGGTTAATCACCACATTCTCACGAATCACGTTGTCATCTCCGATTACGGCGATCGTATCACCTCCCTTATAAAAGAAATCCTGAGGCTCAGCAGCGATAACAGCCCCGTTAAATACACGGTTGCGATTTCCCATGCGTGTACCGCTCATCAAGCTGGCATGAGGCATGATCTCGCAATCATCCCCGATCTCCACGTTCTTATCAATGTACGCAAAAGGATGAATCGTAACGTTCTTCCCGATCTTTGCGCTTGAATCTACATATGCTAATGGACTAATCATAACTTTACTACATTTAAGGTTATTATTCTCTACCACCACCGATGGCACTGTATAAACTGACAACCGCTTGCATACGCTGCACATTGTCGGACACTTCCGTCAACTGGGCACTCAAAAGACTCTGCTGGGCGGAAAGGATTTCCAAATAAGTAGATTGAGCCGACTGGAACAAGGCACTGGTATAAGCCACCGCTTTCTCTAGCTGCTCGATCTGCGCTCTGTCTTGCACAAGCTTCTTGCTCGTGGCATCATACTGATGTAAAGCATCACTCACCTCCTTACCAGCTTCCAGAATTGTCTGCTGATAATTCATTTGAGCGATCTTCTCTTCTGCCTTAGATACCTTCAAGTTAGCGACCAACTTACCATTGTTGAAGATCGGTTGGGCCAACGAAGCCAAAGCTTGAAACATAAATTGGCCCGGATTGGCGACAGAGATGCCTGAACCATTCGTCCAGCCTGCTGTCGCCGTGATATTCAATCCCGGATAAAAAGCGGCACGGGCTTGGTTCGTCGTATAATAAGCACTGGCAAGTGTCATCTCCGCGATCTTCACGTCCGGACGATTCTCCAACAATTGCAAAGGCACACCCACCATGATATCCTCCGGCATTACTTGTTCCTCCAAAGTACCCCGATCAATCTGTTGAGGGGCCTTAGCCAATAACACGGACAATGAGTTTTCCACGCTACGCACCTGGCTCTCCAACTCGATCAACGAGCCGGAAACCTGATGGTAAGCCGCACGCATTTGCGTCACGGCAGCCTCGGTAGCCAAACCCGCCAACTTCATAGCCTCCATGACACGAACATTCTCTTTATAGATATCAACCGTCTTAGCGGTAATTTCCACCTGCCGATCAAGCATCAACAAGGTATAATAAGTATTCGCTATACCACCGATCAATTGAGAGCGCACGGCCTGTCTTGAATACTGGCTCTGTAAGTAGGAGGCTTTTTGGCCACGGCTCGCGTTCAAGAGCTTTCCGAATAGGTCAACCTCCCAGCTAGCGGCCGCAGGAGCCGTGTAAGCTTTTACATACCCACTGCTTTCCATCTTCGTAATCGTACCTTGGGGAGCAAGGTTTATAGAAGGCAAGAAAGACAGACGGGCAGAAGTCAACAATACTTTCGCTTCCTCTACCCGAAGAACGGCTGCCTGCATATCTACGTTATTAGCTAATCCCTCCTCAATTAACGCCTGTAACTTCGGATCACGAAAAACTTCCTTCCAAGGAAGGTTTCCCATATTGGTCGTATCCGCGGAGGCTAATGTATCAGTCTCGGAAACCGGATCACGATAAATTCCCGTCGCATCGATGGAATCCGGACGCTCGTATGCCTTATAGATATGGCAACTGCTTAACAAAGCAGTCGCACATACCATATATATAATTTGTTTCTTCATTGTCATCTCTTATTTTATTTTAGCGTACTGTTCTATTTCCGTACTCATATCGCTGTTATCCAAATCTTCCCATTCGATCGGCTTGAATTTCTCCTGTAAGTACTGGAATACCACGAACAAAACCGGAACAATAAAGATCTGGAAGATCATACCGATGAACATACCGCCGATAGCCGCTGTACCCAATGTACGGTTACCGTGCGCTCCTACTCCGAATGCGAACATCATAGGCAACAATCCGACCACCATCGCCAATGAGGTCATCAAGATCGGACGCAAACGGGCGGCGGCTCCTAACACGGCAGCCCATGTGATACTCATACCCATACGACGACGTTCCAAAGCGAACTCTACGATCAAGATAGCGTTCTTCGCCAACAAACCTACCAACATGATCAAGGCGATCTGCATATAGATATTGTTAGACATGGTTCCTACGATCATCTTCAACGCCGGGATATTTCCCAAAGCGGCCCAACCTTGGACGAACAAGAAGCTACCCATCAAACCGAACGGCACGGAGAGCAATACGGACAAAGGAAGGATGTAACTCTCATACTGCGCACTCAACAGCAAGTAAACGAATACGAAACACAGCAAGAAGATCAAAGCCGTCGTACTACCACTCGTACTTGCTTCCTCACGCGCCATACCTCCTAACTCATAACCAAAGCCTGCCGGAAGCGTTACCTTAGCCACCTCGTCAATCGCCTTCAACGCCTGACCACTGGTATAACCATCCGCCGGAGCAACCATCACCTTGATAGAAGTGTACATATTGAAACGACTGATGATATCCGGGCCGTACACCTTCTTCATCGTAATGAACTGGGAAATCGGAACCATATCGTTACCACTCTTTACCTTGATGTTTTTCAAAGATTCCATATTCTTACGCAAATCAGGATCCGCCTGCACCATTACACGGTACATCTTACCGAAGCGGTTAAAGTTAGAGGCATACAAACCGCCATAATATCCTTGCAAGGTAGACAAGATATCAGCTGGACTAATACCGGCTTTCTTACAGGCGGCAGCGTCGATATCGATCTCATATTGCGGGAAGTTCGGGTTAAACGTAGATTGAGCGGACTTGATCTCCGGACGTGCCGTCAGAGCGGCCATATATTCCTTGGAGATATCAAAGAAACGATCCAACTCACCACCGGTCTTATCCTGCATATTCAACTCGATATCACTAGACGCTGAGTAACCGGGGATCATAGGAGGCGTAAAGAACAATACTTGAGCGTCCTTTACGATCTTTTGGGCACGCATGAACAAGCTACCATATACGATATCGGAATTTTGCATCATAGAACGCTCCTCCCAATCTTTCAGCTTGATGATGAATGAACCGTAAGAAGGCCCCTGACCACCGATGAAACTAAAACCGACAACCGCCGTACGAGACTCAACGGCCGGATCGGCAGCGATCAAGCTATCCACCTTATTCATTACCTCAAAGGTACGCTCCTGAGAAGTTCCCGGGGGTAACGTAACGGCACCCATAATCGTACCCGTGTCCTCGTTCGGCACCATACCCGTAGGAGTAACCTGCATCAAGAACACCAATAACGCAATACATGCGGCAACAATACCGAATGAAAGCCATTTCTTCTGGATGAAGAATACGATACTTTTCTTGTATTTAGCCAACAAAGAATCATAAGCCGCATTAAACGAAGTATGGAATCGGGAAACGAAGGTCGTTTTCTTTTCCTTATGTTCCGTATCGTGTGGTTTCAGGAATATCGCACACAAGGCGGGACTCAATGTCAAGGCGTTCAAAGCGGACAAACCAATAGCGATCGCCATCGTCAGACCAAACTGGCGATAGAACGTACCGGCCGTACCTCCCATGAAACTTACGGGAATAAACACGGACATCATGACCAACGTAATGGAGACGATAGCGCCACCCAACTCACTCATGGCATCGATAGAAGCGAGTTTCGCCGACTTGTACCCTTGGTCCAACTTGGCATGGACACCCTCGACGACGACGATCGCATCATCGACCACAATCGCGATGGCAAGCACCATAGCACAAAGAGTCAACAAGTTGATACTAAATCCGATCAAGGATAACATAAAGAAGGTACCGATCAAGGCAACCGGAATAGCGATAGCCGGAATCAACGTAGAACGCAAATCCTGCAAGAACACATATACCACGATAAACACCAATACGAACGCCTCCAACAAAGTCTTGATTACCTCATGGATAGAAGCGAACAAGAAGTCATTGGCATTCATGGAAATATTCACCTTCATTCCGGGAGGCATTGTCAACTGAGTTTCCTCCAGCAAGGTTTCAATGTTACTAATTGTTTCCGTAGCGTTGGTTCCCGGCATCTGGTAAACGATACAGGTAACGGCGTCGTGACCATTTACACGGTTGATAAAGTTGTAAGTCAAACGCCCCAACTCGATATCAGCGATATCTTTCAAACGCAAGACCTCACCATCCGGCAAAGCCTTTACAACAATCTGCTCAAACTCATTAACCTCTTGCAAACGTCCTTTGTAGCGAATCGTATATTGAAAGGACTGATTACCCCTTTCGCCAAACGAACCCGGAGCCGCCTCTACGTTTTGTTCAGACAAAGCTACGGTCACATCGCTCGGACTTAATTTATATTGAGCCATCACATCCGGCTTCAACCAAATACGCATGGAGTAATCCGTACCCAACACGTTCGCGTCACCTACACCATGTACACGCTGCACTTCCGGAATCAAGTTAATCTTCGCGTAATTCTCCAAAAACTCAGAGTCATAACGATCGTCCTCGGCAAATACAGAAAATACCAACAACATAGAGTTCTGGCGTTTCTGGGTAGTCACACCAATCTGCGTTACCTCGGCAGGCAACAAACCTTGAGCCATAGACACACGGTTCTGCACGTTTACAGCCGCCATATCCGGGTCTGTTCCCTGCGTAAAATAAATGGAAATTTCCGCGGAACCGTTATTCGAGGCGGTAGAACTCATGTACATCATGTTCTCAACACCATTGATCTGGTCCTCCAAAGGCGCAATCACACTATTCAATACGGTTTGCGCGTTAGCACCCGTATAAGTGGCTCTCACCGATACGGTTGGAGGGGCGATATCCGGATATTGGGTAACCGGCAAGGAAATCAAGCCTAGGAAACCCAAGATGACAATCAAGATGGAAATCACCGTGGAGAGCACCGGGCGGTTTATAAATCTATCTAATTTCATGTTTTTCGTTTTTACTCGACAAAAGCGAATATTTGTCTTATTCTATGATTACATATTAATTAAAAGCGGTCTGCAAATTACCGTCATGCTGGTCTTTCAAGGCCTGATCGTACTTTGCTTTTTGTTGCTCACGAGTAATCGGCTGGATCTCTTGACCGTCTTTCAAGATCTGTACGCCTTCCACGACAATCTTATCGCCAGACTTCAAGCCATTTGTTACTAAATAGTTCTTACCATCATCCAAATTGGAAACCTTGATCTCCGTATTCTTCACCGTATTATCAGACTGCAATACAAATACGAACTTCTTATCCTGGATCTCCACGGTAGCCGATTGAGGGATCGTAATGATATCGTTCATCGTATACGGGAAGATAATATTACCAGTACCACCGCTTCGTAAGACATTTCCCTCGTTAGAGAAAATAGCACGCATGCTTACAGAACCGGTAGATTGATCGATAACACCGCTCACGGCATCAATCTTACCCTCATGATGGTACGTAGAGCCATCCGCCAATTGCAGTCTTACGGCCGGCATCTTCTCTAATTGCTCTTTCAAGGTACCACCGGCTTTCGTCAATGCCAATAACTCCTTTTCCGTCATAGAGAAATACACATACATATCACCGATCTCAGATACGGTAGTCAGCGGTTGAGCGATCGAAGCGCTTACCAAGCTACCTACACGATACGGGAATGTACCGACAACACCGTTCGAGGGACTTGTAACCGTACAGAAAGATAAGTTCTGGTTAGCGCTCACCAATTGAGCCTCTGCCTGCGCCAAGCTCGCTTTTGCCGACATCAGCTGGTTCACGGCTGTTTGATACTCGAAATCACTGATGATTTTCTGATCAAACAAAGTCTTCTTATTCCTCTCGGTCAATGTTAAAGTGCTTACGTTTGCCTTCGCCATCTCGACCGCGGCCTTAGCCTGACCTACCGCAGCAGCGTACTGCGTAGGATCAATTTGGAACAACGCCTGTCCTTTACGAACCGTAGCTCCCTCATCCACACATAATTTCACGATAAATCCAGAAACTTGAGGACGGACTTCGATATCCTGCGTACCTTTGATGGTAGCCGGATAGGATGTTGTTTGGTCGCTAGTCGTTGAATTGACCGCCATCACAGCGAACTCAGCATCCCCTAATTTCATACCACTCTGACTGTTTCCACAGGCAGTTAATAAAGACATACCAACCGCAAACAATGCGATCTGCCTTAACTGAGTAATCGTAATTTTCAGCATTCGTTTATCCATATTTGTATATAATTATATATTCAAGGCTGTTTTTCAGTTACCTTCTCTTTCTAACCCAAGTGGAGATCTTTTACATCTATTCACACAATAGGGTCTTTACTCGCTGTTTCATCCTACAAATGTAGAAACTTTTTACACGATTTTCTGTTTCCTACTTATCTTTTTCACCTAAATTAATAGCACTTAGAAGGAAGCACCTGTTGAAATACATCTATTTTGGTTTCAAACGAAAATAAAATTGTTTTTTTCAACAATATATTTTACATTTGTGTCCACACACAATAAACAAATATTATACATTATGGAACCTAAATTTATAATATCAGAAGTATTCAGTACCGCATGGAAGGGAACGAAGTCGCAACTATGGATATTAGCCGGATTATTAATCGGATATTGTATCTTGTCTTTCACGCTGACAGCGTTCGCGATGCCCATGCAAAGTTCTATTATCGGTAAAATCATCGTAAACGTGATCAGCGCGTTATTCTCCATTATTTTCTCCTTAGGATATATGAAAAATATATTTCAGGCGTTGGATGGGGAAGAACCTCAGTTTTCCGCATATGGACAACAGACAAAGAATATCATCACCTACTTTCTAGCGAGTCTTATCACGGGATTTGTCGTATTGGCGGGTTTCTTATTTTTTATCATCCCCGGTATTTATCTGGCATTGCGCCTTCAGTTCTTCCAAGCCTTTATTATCGAGGAAAACGCTGGAATTATCGAGTCTTTGCATAAAAGCTGGGAGATAACGAAAGGACAAGCATTGCCTCTGTTCATTCTGGCGTTGGTAATGATCGGGATCCTGATATTAGGATGTATTTTGTTCGGTATCGGAATTTTCGTCGCCGTTCCTCTTATCTATATGATGTATGGCTACGTTTTCCGTAAATTGAACACACCTCTTCAAATACTCGAATAAACAGAGAGGACGAATACACACTACAATCTATACCATGAATAAAAATTACAGGATAAAAGATATCGCCGAATTATCCGGCGTATCGACCGGTACGGTAGACCGCATTTTACATGAGCGGGGAAAGGTATCGGAGGACGCACGGAAAAAGGTGGAGAAAATCTTAAAAGAAATTGACTATCAACCAAATCTGATAGCCCGTTCTTTAGCGTTGAAGAAAAAATATCATTTCATCGCCTTGATCCCTTCTTTCCATGAAGGGGAATACTGGGCGAAACTAAGCCAAGGGATCGAGAAAGCAAAACGGGAATTGTTTAGCTATAATATCGATGTCGAGCAAATCTATTTTGACCAATACGACAGCAACAGTTTCGACGAATTAATCCCGAAGATTGAGACCGCGGATTGCCAAGGGGTTATCATCGCTACATTATTTAAGCAAAGTGTCTTGACCTTGACCCAGCGGCTAGACCAGAAAGGTATTCCTTATATATTGATCGATTCTTTTATCGATCACACGAATTGTATCTCTTATTACGGAACGCATTCATATGATTCGGGTTATATAGCGGGACGCCTTTTATTCGAGCAAATCCGTCAAGGGGACGATCTAGTGATTTTCCGTTTCACCCGTAAAGGGGATTCATGTTCTACGCAAGTGCAGAAACGAGAGGAAGGATTCCGGGATTATCTCGCCAACACCCCATTCAAGGGAAAGATTCATTTGCTGCATGTGCACGCGGATGATAAGGAGGAGAATAAGAGGCTACTGAATACTTTCTTCGAGAAATATCCTCAAGTAAGAATCGGTATCATCTTTAATTCGAGGGCCCATTTCCTTGGAGATTATCTAAGTAGCGAACGGCCGGACTATCCTTTCAAGCTTCTTGGCTACGACGTGATAGAACCGAACGTCCGTTATCTGGAAAACGGCTTGATCACGCATTTGATCGCCCAACGACCGGAGGTACAAGGATATCATTGTATCAAGGCACTCTTCAGGCATCTGATCCTTAAGGAGAAAATTGAGCCTGTCAATTATATGCCGATCGATATCTTGGTAAAGGAAAATATACAATACTACAATAATTATATCTGATGAACTCCTTATTTAGCGTAAAAGAGAAAGTGATTTTGTTGACCGGAGGCTATGGTATATTAGGAGCCTGCATGGCCAAGCACTTGGCGAGAGAAGGCGCATATGTCGTAATCCTCGGACGAAACGAGCAAAAAGGATCTGCCTTGGTCAATGAGATTAAAGCGGAAGGGGGCGAGGCCTTATTCTTGGTTTCAAACGTACTGGATAAAGCCTTGCTGGAGCAAAACAAGCAAAAGATATTGAAAGCATATGGGAAGATTGATGTTTTAGTCAATTTGGCGGGTGGCAACCAAGCCGGAGCGACGATTCCTCCCGACAAGACGATCTTTGATCTGGATATCGATGCTTTCCGGACAGTCGTAGACCTGAACTTATTCGGGACCGTACTGCCGACAATGGTCTTCGCCGAGGTCATGGTGGGACAAGGGAAAGGAAGCATTATTAACATCTCGTCCGAATCATCCCTACGCCCATTGACTCGTGTGGTTGGCTATGGATGCGCAAAAGCCGCTATCAACAATTTCACGCAATACATGGCCGGGGAGCTGGCGATTAAATTCGGAGAGGGCCTGCGAGTGAACGCCATGGCACCGGGATTCTTCCTTACCGAGCAGAACCGGGCATTGATGAGCAATCCGGATGGATCACCTAGTGATCGTTGCAACACGATCGTCGCACACACGCCGTTCCGCCGCTTAGGAAAACCGGAGGAGTTACTCGGTACTTTACAATGGCTGGCGAGCGACGCCTCCGCATTCGTAACCGGTACCGTGATCCCCATAGACGGAGGTTTCGACGCTTTCTCCATCTAAATAATGTGCCAACCAGCCATGCATCAAACCGCATTGGCATATTGGCACATTGATAAATTTAAAAATTATTCATTATGTATCTATGTGAGCAAACTTGGCGTTGGTACGGACCGAATGATCCTGTCAGCCTTTGGGACATCCGTCAGGCGGGTGCCACCGGTATCGTAAATGCGTTGCACCATATCCCGAACGGGGAAGTTTGGACTACGGAAGAGATTCAAAAGCGGAAAGCCTTGATCGAATCCGCCGGATTACGGTGGAGTGTGGTTGAGAGTGTGCCCGTACACGAGCATATCAAGACGCAAACCGGGGATTTTCAAACCTATATAGAGAACTACAAACAAAGCATCCGTAATCTGGGAGCTTGCGATATCCGGGTAGTTACTTACAACTTCATGCCGGTATTGGACTGGACTCGTACCGATTTGGCTTATACGATGCCGGATGGCTCCAAAGCCTTGCGCTTTGAACGCGCGGCTTTTATGGCGTTCGACTTATTCATATTGAAACGACCGGCGGCGGAAGCCGAATATACGGAGGCGGACAAGGCGAAAGCCAAGGCACGCTATGACGCTATGAGCGAGGAAGACCGCCAGCTGTTGGTTCGCAATATGATCGCCGGACTACCCGGCTCGGAAGAGACTTTTACGATCGAGCAGTTTAGGGAAGCGTTAGACCGTTATAAAGATATCGACGCGGAGAGACTTCGCTCGAACCTGATCTATTTCTTACGGGAAATAGCTCCCGTGGCGGACGAGGCCGGTGTCAAGCTCGTTATCCATCCAGATGATCCCCCCTATTCCATTCTCGGGCTTCCCCGTATCTTGAGCACGGAAGATGATTTCCGGAAGTTAATAGAGGCCGTGCCGAATCCTAGCAACGGGCTTTGCCTATGCACAGGTTCTTTCGGTGTCAGAAGTGATAACGACTTGGCCGGGATCATGGAACGTTACGGGGATCGGATCGATTTCGTTCATTTCCGCAGCACGCAACGAGACTCGGAGGGTAATTTTTTCGAGGCGAACCATCTGGAGGGCGATGTGGATATGTACGGTGTCATGAAAGCCTTACTGGAATTGCAACAACGCCGCCAATGCTCCATCGCCATGCGACCGGATCATGGACATCAAATGATAGACGACCTAAAGAAGAAAACCAACCCGGGCTACTCCTGCATCGGACGTTTACGGGGTCTGGCCGAGCTACGGGGATTGGAGATGGGTATCGCCTTATCCCTGTTCAAAGGACATTAAAAAGACAGCGTCTTACAGTTAGCGCAGTACTGTGTACGAAGTACCGCAGTACTGTGGCTAAAGTACTACAGAACTCTGCACGAAGTATTGCGGTACTCAGCACGTAAGTACTGGAATACTTCGTACAGAGTACTGCCCTATTTATAGCACAAGGCTACCTCGACCCTATGGAGGAACATCACAAACCGAACAACCGGGGAATCAATAAGCTTAAATCCGGCAAGAACGCCACCAAGAACAAGACGATAACCATCGCCGCGAACATCGGCAGCAACGGGCGGATCACCTGATCGATCTTTGTCCCCGCCACGCTACATCCGATAAACAATACCGAACCCACCGGTGGCGTACACAATCCCACACAAAGGTTCAACACCATCATGATCCCGAAATGTACCGGGTCCATCCCTAATTGCCCCGTCGCTATCGGCAGGAAGATCGGGGTAAAGATCAATACTGCGGGCGTCATGTCCATAAAGATCCCGACAATCAATAGGATCACGTTGATAAGTATCAAGATGACCACCGGATTGTCGCTTATACTTAGCAAAGCGGCACTTACCGTCTGAGGAATATTCTCATAACTCATGATCCAAGATAAACCCGTACAGGTCGCCACCAAAAGAAGGACGATAGCCGTAGTCTTGGCCGATCGCAATAACACTTGCGGCAATTTAGCCCAAGTAAGTTCTTTATAGATAAAAGAGAGGATTAACGCATACAGTACAGCGATCGCCGAAGCCTCGGTAGCCGTAAACAGTCCCGCCAAGATTCCTCCGATCACGATCACCAATAGCATCAAACTAGGGATCGCCCTGAAAAATACCCTTGTCGCCTCCGAGAACGGAACACGTACGCCAACCGGATACCCCTTTCGTGCGGCAAACATAGCGGCTACGATCATGATCGCCACTCCCGTAAGAATTCCCGGTAGATAACCAGCCATAAACAAGGCGGATACAGAGACTCCACCACTCGCCAAGGAGTAAACGATCAAGACATTACTCGGAGGTATCGTCATGCCGGTAGTGGCGGAAGAGATATTTACGGCGGCACTGAAATTCGGATCGTAACCGGCCTTTTTCATCTCCGGTGTCATAATACTCCCGATAGCAGAGGCAGCGGCGGCGGCAGAGCCACTGATCGCCCCGAATAACATATTCGCCACGACATTGACTACCGCCAGTCCTCCGGGCAACCGTCCGACCAGCACTTTAGCGAAATCGATCAAGCGCAAGGCGATACCTCCGCTATTCATGATATTCCCCGCCAATATAAAAAACGGGATCGCCAACAGAGCGAAACTGTCCAGACCCGAAGCCATACGCATCGCATAAGTCGTAAGGGCGGGAAGCGAGTCTATATTCACGAGCATCGTCAATATACCCGCCACACCGATGCTATACGCTACCGGAACCCCGACCACCAGCAGGAAAAAGAAACTTATCACTAATACAAGTATACCTATAATATCCATATCATCAGTCTTTTAAGAATTAGAGGAACGAAATAAGGCGATCGCGTTATCTATCGCATAATAAGCGGTAAGCAATCCTCCTAGCGGCAATGCCAAATACACATATCCTAAATTAATCTCTAAGGAAGCCGAAGTAACTCCCAAATGAAAACGAGTGTATACCAGCCAAGTCCCACCTACGATCAATACAAATACAGCGAATAAAAATACGATCAAGAAGATAAACAATCGCAAGAGCTTCCTGCGGGAAGGACGTATATGTTGAAGTAATAAATCGATCGCTAGATGCTCATTTTTACCGGATACATAAGCGGCCCCCAGCAATCCCACCCAGATCAATAAATATCCGGCCAATTCATCCGTCACGGAACTCGGGGAAACCAGAATATACCGGCTTAATACCTGCCATAACACATCCACGACCAAGAAAGCCATCAAGAAAATCAACGATAGCTCCAATCCTTTATCAATTATCTTTCTCATGGGTATTCTGTATTTGATCGATTAAATCATGAAAAACCGGATCATTCTTAAACCGCTCGATCATCGGGGCGGCGGCATCCATAAACGGCTGCTTATCCGGGTAAATAATTTCCACTCCGTGCGCTTCCATCTCCTCTAGCGATTGCTTCTCTTGCTCCGCCCAAAGTTTCCGTTGATAAATAGCGGCGGCGTCAGCGGCCTGCCGCAGCCAATTACGTTCTTGTTCCGTCAGCTTCTGCCAAGTAGCCAAACTAATGATGATCACGTCCGGACACATCGTGTGCTCATTGACTGAATAGTATTTTACCACCTCATGATGGAACGCTGTTGTCACGGAAGGCGTATTATTCTCGGCTCCATCCACGACATTACTTTGTAAGGCCGTATACAATTCACCCCAATCCACGGGAGTAGCCGAACCTCCGAATGTCTTCATCATCTCCACGGCTATCGGGCTCTTTTGCACACGGATCTTCAGTCCTTTCAGATCCTCGGGAGTACGAATCTGCTTGTTTACCGTATAAAAGCTACGGGCCCCCGAGTCAAAATAAGCGAGTCCCCTAAACCAATAAGGTTCCGTTGATCCCAATATCTGTTTACCTACCGAACCATCCAACACCTCGAAAAACTGCTCACGGGAACGGAATAGATAAGGTATGCCAAATACCTTAAACGGATCGGCAAATCCTTCCAACGCGGCGGAGGAAACTTTCGTGATATCGAGACTTCCTATTTGAAGCAACTCTATACATTGATTTTCGGATCCCAATTGAGCGGAAGAATAAATGTCCATGCTCATCTTTCCTCCGGACAACTCTTTCAGACGCTCGTTCATATAGAGCAATCCTAAATGGACGGAATGGCTGGGGGGCAATCCGTGTGCCAGTTTCAGCACCCTTACTTCCTTTACCCCTTCCTTACAGGAGAAGGAGAAAGATACGCACATCAGGAATAGCAGGGCAGTCTTTAGAACTTTCATATTAGAAATGTTAACAATTCGTTGTTTATCGACAAATATAAAGGAAATAATCGAATTGTGCACGTACACAGAAGAAAAAAGTGGCCGCTTTCTTCCTGCCTATATTCACATACGGAACAAGAAGAGCACGGCCTTGATTTAACCTATTTCTCTAATGTTATGATGAAACATCGAGACGGTCAAATGTAGAAACAATCAAAGTGACCGGTCTTATATCGACCGTGATCTTATTTCACGAAAGCGTGAAACTTATTCACGCCTTTTCTCTAACAGCCATTTACGGATCTCCTCTATATCTTCCTTGTCCGCTTCTATAGTGATTGAATATCGTCGGGGTTCGTCCGCTAAATACACCTCCCGCAAGAAATCATAGGCTAAGACTTCCGATATACGCAGTAACAAATCCACATCAATACTGCTTCGCTTAAATATCTTATAAATATTGGTACGTTCATAATGCAACGCATGGGCAAAATCGGAAACCGAAAGTCCCCGCTCTTCCATTTTCTCTTTTATTAACGAACCGATATGTATCTCCTTTTGTTCTTTCATATACAAAAGCCGTTTTTAAGGTAATCTTATCTCATAAATAAACCCACATCTGAGAAAAGGTGTGTTACACTTTACCTTAAACCCGTCAAACTGCGGCACGACCAAATGCCTTGTACACAACAGAAATAAGGCAAAGGAACACACCAAATACAGGTGTATTCGCATTGTCTATTTCTCTGTGTACTTTAAATTGGTCGTTTTCAGTTTAGAGAAATACCAGCAAATACAATATCGTCATCCTCTCTGACCAAAGAGCCAAACTAGTCCCCTCAATCATCGTATAATATCTCCATTTTACCTTCACAAAGGTAGGCAAATTCAACTATCAGAAAAAACACAAAGAATAAAAAGAAGTATAAACATATCGGAAATATAGGTCATTGAAAGAGGCTTTTTTATACTTTTGTGGTAAAACAATATCTAATGGCATCTAAAATACACAATGGAATACTCATTCTTACGCTAATTTTATTTGCGTCTTGCCGTACGCAAAAGCCTGCTCCACGCCCGGCCCCTCCCAAGACTATGGATTTCCCTACGGCGAATATTCCTCTTCCTGTCATGGATTTCAATTTCATGTTGCCGGAAGCTCCGGAGCTAGCGGTTTGCCATTCTCCTAGAAAAGATATCACGGAAGCCTTTACGCCCCGTGATAAAAGCCAGATAGCGATCAAGGACCCCAAGCTATTCGATGAGAATAACACGGAAATTATTGATTTATCCTTGATCCCCGCCGGGGAATACGCATTTCCCCTTCCTAATGGAAACGTGATCTCTCCTTACGGGGGAAGGAGAAGACATCATTCCGGAGTAGATATCAAGACTTGTGCCAACGATACGATCGTGTCTGCTTTCGATGGTATTGTCAGAATGGCGAAACCATTCGCCGCCTATGGCAACGTTATCGTTGTCCGCCATTATAATGGGCTGGAAACGATCTATAGCCACAACTCCAAGAACTTGGTTAAACCCGGAGATCGTGTTCTCGCCGGACAACCGATCGCCTTAACCGGACGTACCGGCAGGGCTACTACCGAGCATTTACATTTTGAGACTCGTATAAACGGAGTTCATTTCAATCCGAATATCGTCTTCAACATGGCTAAAAGGAAATTACGTTCAAAATGTCTGGTTTGTACCCAGAAAGGTAATAACGTAATCGTCAAATCGGTTGATATATTACCCCATCAAAAGGCTGGTCCATACGTACCGCCACCTCCTTATAAATGGGTTTACAATGAATGAAAAAAGGTCTTACGGACAATCCGTAAGACCTTTTTTCATTCCGTGGAGATGGAGAGATTCGAACTCTCGTCCAAACGAGGAATTAATTTGCTTTCTACATGTTTATCTTCGCCTTCATTGTCGGGGAAGAGCAAGACCGAAGCCACCCACTCATCCCTTATCCTCTAAAGTTTCGCCTGAGACCCGAGGCTTATCTCAAACTATCTCCGATATTGCTGCACCACCTGATCGGAACGCTTCGGAGCCACAGCATCCGGGTGATGTCACGTCCCCGCAACTTTTGCAGGGATTAAGCTTGAATCTACTATACTTCGATTAAGCAGCGAGAGCGTAATTATTTTCGCCAGTTAATTGTTCGTTGTCTGAGATTTAAGTGCAAGCCAACCACGCACTACATGCTTACAAACCACTTCTACCCGCTGTCAAAACCGGTCATCCCCATGGTTTTGTAATATTTCTTTTGGCAAAGATACATATAATTTCGAATTTAGCAAAGCCCCATAACTGATTCCTTACGATTAGGATTATTTTAATGTAAACGAAGCTGTTTTCACCTCTTTACTATTTCCACCGATCATTACCTGAAACTCACCCGGCTCAGCGACATAATCTAAGGTTGAATCGTAAAATTTCAACATATCCACATCAATATCAAAGGTTACTTTCTTGCTTTCTCCCGCTTTTAACGCAACTCGCTTGAATCCTTTCAATTCTTGGACCGGAGGGGTTATGCTGCGTACGATATCACGTAAATAAAGCTGTACGATTTCCTCTCCATCCTGAGCTCCGGTATTGGTAACAATCACGGATGCTTGAATTTTTCCATTTGCATCCATAGAATTCGTATTCAAAGATACATCTCCATACGTATAAGTCGTATAACTCAAACCGTAACCAAATGGATAAAGAGGCTCATTCAACACATCTATATAATTGGAGACATAACGAGTGTACCAAGCATCGGGAGACATAGGACGTCCTGTCATCTTATGATTGTAATAGATCGGACATTGGCCTGTTACACGAGGAAAAGACATGGTTAACTTCCCCGTCGGAGAAACCTTTCCGGTCAAGACATCGGCAATAGCCGCTCCTGCTTCCGTACCACCGAACCATACGTTCAAGATCGCATTCACCTGCTTTTCCTCGGATTGTAATGCCAAAGGTCTTCCGGTAAAAAGTACCATTACGATCGGCTTTCCTGTCTTTTGGATAGCATCCAGTAATTTTTTCTGCGTTTGCGGCATTTCAAGGATGGCTCTACTAGCGCCTTCTCCACTCATATCTATCGATTCACCCAAAGCAGCGATAATCACATCAGCGCCTTCCGCCACTTTTAGGGCCTCGGCGATTAATTGTTCATCGCTTCTATCATCCCGGGTTGAACGATTTTGATCCGTAAAGTTTGCTTCATAGACGGAATCATCGACTAGATTGCTGCCTTTTGCAAAAACAACCTCTACTCCATTTCCCAAAGATTCCTGTAAATCCTCTACCAATCCATGATAAGATTTAGTCTGCTCATCATATTTCCACGATCCAGCCATATTCGCCTTGCTATCCGCTAAAGGACCGACCACAGCGACCTTACGACATCCTTTAAGTGGAAGCAGATTATTATCATTTTTAAGTAACACGAAAGACTCCGCCGCAATACGACGGGCCGCAGATACGTTATTTACCGACAAGAACTCTTTGGCGGCTCTTTTCGGATTACAATATTTATATGGATCATGGAACAATCCCAATTGGTATTTTGCGATTAGTATTCTCCGGCAAGCAGAGTCAATCTTAGCCTCTGTTATTTTCCCTTCTTCCAATGATTTCTTTAATACGGCATGATAACAGTCCGCTATCATATCCATATCGACACCCGCCTTTAGCGCCTTGACTCCGACTTCCTGACTATTACCTATTCCATGGTTTACCATCTCCGCTATTGCCGTAAAATCAGACACGACAAAGCCGTTAAATCCCCATTGTTTACGCAACACGTCATTAAGAAGCCAAGTATTTCCGGTCGCGGGGATACTTTCAAATTCGTTGAATGAAGTCATGATACTTCCTACTCCTGCTTCTACAGCAGCCTGATAAGGACGCATGTAATAATTCATGGCAGTCACACGGCTCATATCTACCGTATTATAATCCCGACCAGCCTCGGCCGCTCCATAAAGCGCATAATGCTTTACACATGCCATAAGAGTCGTATCAGCCGATAAATCATTGCCTTGATAACCACGCACCCATGCTTGAGCCATTATACCTCCAAGAAACGGATCCTCGCCCGCTCCTTCCTTTACTCGTCCCCACCGGGCATCATGAGATATATCGACCATCGGGCTATATGTCCAACAGATACCATCAGCACCAACTTCCTTTGCGGAAATTCGAGCGACCTCTTCTATATTCTCCGGTTTCCAACTACACGAAAGACCTAGAGGAATGGGAAAAACAGTTTTATAACCATTACAAATATCAGCGCCAACAATTATAGGAATCCCCAACCGACTTTCTTTAACCGCGACTTCTTGTAACTGCCGGATCGCATCGACACCGAATATATTAAATATACCACCAACCTCTCCTCGTACAATACGACTGGCTATCTCACTCTTTTTAGGATTTGGCATTACGTTTCCATAACTAGGAAGATTCAATTGGCCAATTTTCTCATCAACGGTCATTCGACTCATCAGACCATTTATAAATTCATCCGCACTTTTCTGTTCAATCTCAGCTCTTGTGATTCTCTCACTTTTTTCTCTCGCTATCGAACAAACAGGCACTATACATGCCATTGAAATAAATAAAACTGAACTTTTAAGGAATTTCATAACTTAGCTTTTTTACTTCAAAAAAAGCCCGAATAACAGAAAACAGCAATAAACTCACTACTTCAAAGATACGATATGCTATAGAACACGCTTTCCTAGACTACGCTTTTACTACGTTTACCATCAATAATAAACTAGTAATAAATAAATTGCGCAATCGATTTTAGAATCTACTCCGCAAGTCTCCAGAAAAGATATCTGGAGTTCTATTCGATTAGACCGATCTCACGAAACCAATCTTCAGCCCGATCCGGCCATTCATTTACAGACGCTCCCGTATCTCGTAACCCGTATCCATGGCCACCTTGACTATATAAATGCATCCATACCGGAACACCAGCTTCCTTTAAGGCATAATAATAGAAAATACTACTGTTAATATAAGATTTATCATCTTCCGCTTGAATTAACAAGGTTGGAGGTGTGGCAGATGAAACCTTTAACTCTGGTGCCAATTGGAAGTTCTCTCCATCTAAATAAGCAGGATAAACCAATAAACAATAATCCGGACGACAACTTACTTTATCCGTAGCATCAATAGCCGGATAAGTACGTTTCAAAAAATTATTGCTAACCATGGCAGCCAAATGGCCACCAGCCGAGAATCCCATCACACCGATCCGCTTTGGATCTATATTCAAGTTCTCAGCGTTCGCTCGAACATAACCAATCGCACGCTGTACATCTTGCAAAGGAGCTTCGTGTTTTTCCAGTCCTTCTCGTCTTGGAACCCGGTATTTAAGTAAGACCGCAGTTATTCCAAGATTATTAAGCCATTCACAGACTTCATCACCTTCCAAATCATAAGCTAAAATATTGTAACCACCACCGGGACAGACAATCATAGCGGCACCCGAGGCCACTTCATCCGGAGCATGATATATAGTAATCGTTGGCTCACTTACATTCGTAATACGCAAAATACTCTCACCACCGGTTTTTCCACCGTCCGTATCAGCTTTCTCTATTAATTTAATAGTTTCTCCCGGCGCCCCTTTTGGGAATAATAAAATCGGATTTTCTTGTGCCATAGACGTATTGATTAAACAAACCCCAATCAATAAAGGGAATATCCACTTCTTAACCATACAACACATTATTAAGTTATAGGGAGCGAATATATACATCTTATTTTATTTATCCAATCAGAATCGAATAAATAAAAACAGAAAAAGGAGTCACCCCTTACGGACTGACTCCTCTCCATCGGCTTTCGCCTTTCTCAAGACGGCGGCTACCTACTCTTCCACTGTTACGCAGTACCATCGGCGTGACGAGGCTTAACTTCTCTGTTCGGAATGGGAAGAGGTGGAACCCTCGTGCTATAACCACCTGAAGAAGGTTATGACATGATGAAAAGTAAAATTTCAGTGTCTAGCAAGCTAAACGTATATACCCAACCGGTACATGTCCGAAAGAAAGTGAACGGGCAATTAGTAATGCTCGGCTTTGATGTTACCACCTTTACACCTGCATCCTATCAACGTCATCGTCTTTGACGACCCTAAGAAATCTAATCTTGTGGCTGGCTTCGTACTTAGATGCTTTCAGCACTTATCCAA
>OASX01000732.1_pt1 | contig 23029 bp, 16 predicted proteins | sample 1516531 | NCBI WGS metagenome assembly OASX01 (sample SAMEA2579911, study PRJEB22360) | human gut metagenome | biome: human gut; feature: human-associated habitat; material: faeces | place: Denmark | collected 2008/2010
GGCCGGGTAGGTGTCATCGCCGTCGGCCATGACGTACACGTCCGCGTCGATGTCCTCGAACATGGCCCGGATCACGTTGCCCTTGCCCTGGCGGGGCTCGCGGCGAACGATGGCGCCCTCGGCTGCGGCGATCTCGGCGGTGCGGTCGGTGGAGTTGTTGTCGTACACGTAGACCGTAGCATCCGGCAGCGCGGCCTTGAAGTCGCGCACCACCTTGCCGATCGTGACCTCCTCGTTAAAACAAGGAAGAAGCACCGCAACGGAAGGCTGATTATTCTCGAACATGGTGGTTACTATACTTGTTGGCCAGTACCCGTGTGCGACACTTAAGGAAGTATTTTGGCAACAAAGCGACTGCAAGGGACGCGTTACTCTAAGCCATCACCTCTTGCTGCCCGAGGTTTTCTTATCCGCCTGATAGCGGTATTCATATGCGCAGCAGTGGCGTCAAGCATGGTTATGTCGGCGTATCCAAGCATTCGCGAACGTCTGTTTCGGCTGGCTCCTGTTGCTTCAACGGAGTCTGTTCCGGTGCTGTGCATCCGGTTCCTGCTGATATTGATGCCTCTGCTGGTGATTGGCGCCATGATTGCTTTTGGCGTGAAGCCGGTGGGTATGTGGATGCACCGCCATCGCTTCATACTCGGAGCAAGTGTCATAGCGGCTTGCGTGCTGTTGAATATTAGCGGCTCATCCATAGGCATGTGGAATTACTGGCTGGGACATGACATGTCTACGGACGTGGTATGGGGAACCCCTCGCATAATACGAACCGACGAATATGTGGTGGGCACTCCTCTGGCTTTTTCGCAAAGCTACTCCGGGTATAGCTACTTTAATGATTTGTTTGGCAATAAACCGGCGGACATGTTCATCGTCAAGGATGCACCTGTGCTGGCTCTTGCCGAGTTGTTTAGGCCGTTCCATTGGGGGTATATCCTCTTCGGCAGTAGCCGAGGACTTGCTTTTTATTGGTCTGCGCGCCTAGTGGTACTTTTCTTGGCCGCATATGAGTTCTTCCTCTGCATCAGCAATGATCGCCGGCAGGAGAAACACAAGGGTGTAGCGTTCGTTGGTGCAATCCTCATTGCATGTGCCCCGTTGGTGCAATGGTGGTTCGCAGTCAACGCACTGCCTGAGATGCTTATCGCAATATTCGTGTCCATCGTGTGCTTTGATCGATATCTTGGCGATACCGAGTCTGGCCATAGGGCCGCATATGCCGCAGTGATTCTGATATGCGCCGGGATGTTTGCACTGACCTTGTATCCCGCATGGCAAATCTCTCTGGGTTATCTTCTTGCGGTGCTGATTCTTTGTATTGTCATACGGCATTGGGGACATATTCGAATTTCACAGAAAGACGCCCTGATTTTTGTGGGCGAAATTGCCTTATTCTGTGTGATTCTTGGCTCTGCAGTGGTGACTTCGTGGGGCACAATTCAATCCATGCTGCACACGGCATATCCGGGCGCAAGGCAATCCATCGGAGGAGGGCTGCCCCCTCTGTCGCTGATATCATCCGTGGGCACTCTCTTTTTCCCGTTCAAGGATTATGCCGTTGACTCTGTAACAACAAATATGGTTGAGGCATCACGTTTCGTAGATCTATTCCCGCTCGGAATAATTCTTGCCGTATTCGGCATGATAAAGCGCAAAAAAGTGGATGTGCTTAGTGCCTGGCTTATTACAGTCATAACGTTGTTCTCAGTATTTGCCTGCGTGGGTATGCCGCTTTGGCTTTCTAAGATAATGATGTTGACTTCTGTGACTAGCGGCCGATGCGTGGTGGTTTTGGGCGTTGCGAATATCGCAGTGTTGGTGCGTGCGGCGGCCATTATCGATGGCGAACTTTCTTGGAAGCAGTCATTACTGGTGACTTTTGTGTTTGCCGCGATATTGGCATGGGCTAATCATGCGATGTATCTCTCGTACATTGGGCGGCTGCTGGTCGTGGTGTGTTTTGCCATAGCGGGTTTGCTCAGTTTCGCTGTTCTGAATAACGGCGTAATTGCTCGCACAGTTGTGGCGCCAATTGTGTCCGTTGGGCTGTTGGTATCAGGTTTGTCTGTGAATCCTGTGCAGTATGGGAGTGCGCCCGTGACTAAGCAGCCGCTGATACAACAAGTGCAGTCGCTGCAATCTGAGAATCCAGGAATGTGGGCAATAGATGATGCATTCGGCTCTCAGCTGGCGAATCTTGCAGTGGCAAATGGAATAAACACATTGAATGCGTTGGAAGTCACTCCTGATCTTGCCACATGGAAGAAGCTTGATCCCAATGGACAATGGGAAGAAATCTACAATCGGTATGCATTTGTTTCTGTGAATGTCGTGGAACAGGAGTCGGCCGATGTGTTCACATTAGTCGCGCCTGATTCGTTTACCGTGCATGTCACGCCGGAGCAATTGCGCAAGCTAGGTGTGAGCAATGTGCTTTCTCCGCAGAAACTGGATGCGATGCAGTTCAATGGGTATTCGTTCGAGCGCATTGGCGAAACGATTAATGGGCGAACCCCATATCGGATTGTTCAGCACCAGTAACAATGTCTTTTCTCGCCGTCTCGGTATGCCTGACGGTATGCTGTAGGTTATGGCTGAAGAACTGTTTACTCCCCATAACATCATTGTGACCGGTGGCTGTGGTTTCATCGGTTCGAATTTCGTCCATTACGTGTACAACAACCATCCGGACGTGCATGTCACGGTTTTGGACGCGTTGACGTATGCGGGCAACCTGGAGAACATCAGGGGCATCCTGGGCGACCGTGTGGAGTTCGTGCACGGCAACATCTGCGACGCCGAGCTGCTCGACAAGATCGTTCCGGGCCATGACGCGATCGTGCACTACGCCGCGGAATCCCACAACGACAACTCGATCGCGAACCCGGAGCCGTTCCTGAAGACGAACGTGGAGGGCACGTTCCGCCTGTTGGAGGCGGCCCGCAAGTACGACGTGCGCTACCACCACGTGAGCACGGACGAGGTGTACGGCGACCTGGCTTTGGACGATCCGGCCAAGTTCACGGAGCGGACCCCGTACCATCCGTCCAGCCCGTACAGCTCGACGAAGGCGAGCTCCGACCTGCTGGTGCGCGCGTGGCACCGCACGTTCGGCATCCGCGCCACGATCAGCAACTGCTCGAACAACTACGGCCCCTTCCAGCATGTGGAGAAGTTCATCCCGCGCCAGATCACGAACATCCTTGAGGGTCTTCGCCCGAAGCTGTACGGCAACGGGGAGAACGTGCGCGACTGGATCCATACGGACGACCACTCCACCGGCGTGTGGACCATCCTGACCAAGGGCCGTCTGGGCGAGACGTATCTGATCGGCGCGGACGGGGAACGCAACAATATCACCGTGCTGCGCGACATCCTGACCGTGATGGGCAAGAGCCCGGACGCGTTCGACTGGGTGAAGGACCGTCCCGGCCACGACCGCCGCTACGCGATCGACTCCACCAAGCTGCGGACCGAGCTCGGCTGGAAGCCGACGCACACGGACTTCCAGAAGGGCCTGGAGCAGACCATCAAGTGGTACACGGACAACCGTGCCTGGTGGGAGCCGGCCAAGGCCGCCACCGAAGCCAAGTACAAGCAGCAGGGACAGTGATCCGATCATGGCATTTGAATTCGAGAAGGAACTGAAGGTCGAGAAGACGAACATCCCGGGCCTTCTGGTGTTCGACCTGCCGGTGCATGGCGACAACCGTGGCTGGTTCAAGGAAAACTGGCAGCGCGCCAAGATGATGGGTCTGGGTCTGCCGGACTTCGGCCCGGTGCAGAACAACATCAGCTACAACGCCACCAAGGGCGTCACCCGTGGCATTCACGCGGAGCCGTGGGACAAGTACATCAGCATAGCGGCCGGCGAGATCTTCGGCGCATGGGTTGACCTGCGCCCGGGCGAGAGCTTCGGCCAGGTGTACACGACCCGTTTGGATCCGTCCAAGGCAATCTACGTGCCTCGCGGCGTGGGCAACAGCTTCCAGGCACTGCAGGACGGCACGGTGTACACGTATCTGGTGAACGCGCACTGGTCGCTCGAGCAGAAGAAGACCTACACGTTCGTGAACCTTGCGGATCCGGAACTGAACATCCAGTGGCCGATTCCGCTGGAGGAGTCCGAGCGCTCCGAGGCCGATCTGCACCACCCGATGCTCAAGGACGCCAAGCCCATGGCTCCCAAGCGCACCCTGGTGACGGGCTGCAACGGCCAGCTGGGCCACGCGATTCGCGCCTACGCGGAAGCGCATGGTCTGGAGGGCTTCGAGTACACGGACATCGACGAGTTCGACTTCTCCGACCCGAAGGCATACGAGGCATACGATTGGGGCCTGTACGGCACGATCATCAACGCCGGTGCCTACACGGCCGTCGACAAGGCCGAGACCGCCGAAGGCCGTCCGATCGCGTGGAAGGCGAACGCCCAGGGTCCGGCTCTGCTGGCCAAGGTGGCCAAGGACCACCACATCACCCTCGTGCACGTGAGTTCGGATTATGTGTTCGACGGCACCGCCAAGGAACACACGGAGACGGAGGCGTTCGCCCCGCTTGGCGTGTACGGCCAGACCAAGGCCGCTGGCGACATCGCCGTGGCCAACGCACCCGAGCATTACATCCTGCGTTCCAGCTGGGTGATCGGCGAGGGGCACAACTTCGTGAAGACCATGATGATGCTGTCCAACAAGGTCGCCGACCCGGCCGACAAGCTGGAACAGGTCACCGTGGTGGACGACCAGTACGGTCGCCTGACCTTCACTAAGGACATGGCCGAGGCGATCTTCCACCTGCTTGACAGCCACGCCCCCTACGGCACCTACAACCTGACCGGTTCCGGCGCCGTGAAGTCCTGGGCTGATATCGCGGCCGAGGTGTTCGACCTGACGAACGGCAACGGCAGCAAGGTCAAGCCCATCAGCACCGCCGAGTACTTCGCGAACGCGACCAACCCGGTATCTCCGCGTCCGGTCAACTCCGCACTGGATCTTGCCAAGATCGGTGAAGCCGGATACGCGCCCGCTGACTGGGAAGAGACCCTCAAGACCTACGTGCAGAAGGAACTCGGCTGATAGCTGTTCATAACAGTTGACTTCAAGTGATAAAACCGCGCAGGCTCTCTGCGTGGTTTTTCATTTTGAATAAGAGTTAGCTAAGCTGAATATGTTTGTAGACGAATAATGAGTAAAACGTTGTGGAAAGCAGGTTTTTCATGAAAGGCATCATTCTCGCTGGAGGTTCGGGCACGAGACTGTACCCTCTGACCACGGTGACCTCGAAGCAGCTGCTTCCCGTGTATGACAAGCCGATGATCTACTACCCGTTGAGCGTGCTGATGATGGCGGGCATCCGTGACATTCTGATCATCTCCACGCCGAAGGATCTGCCGAACTTCGAGCGTTTGTTGGGAGACGGCTCCCAGTATGGCGTGAGCTTCTCTTACAAGGTGCAGCCTTCCCCGGATGGCCTGGCCCAGGCATTCATCCTCGGCGAGGAGTTCATCGATGGTGAGCCGTGCGCGCTGGTGCTCGGCGACAACATCTTCTACGGCAACGGTTTGGGCAGGACACTGCGCAAGGCCGCCACGGTGGAACATGGTGCCACAGTGTTCGGCTACTACGTCGACGATCCTGAGCGATACGGCGTGGTCGAATTCGATGAGAACAAGAAGGCCATCTCCATCGTTGAGAAGCCGGAGCACCCGGCCAGCAACTATGCGGTGACCGGCCTGTACTTCTACGACGAACGCGTCACCGAGTTCGCCAAGCAGGTCAGGCCGTCCCCCCGTGGCGAGCTGGAGATTACCGATCTGAACAAGATGTATCTGGAAGACGGCACCCTCAATGTGCAGACGCTTGGCCGCGGCTATGCCTGGCTGGATACCGGCACCATGGACTCCCTGTATGAGGCAGGGGGAATCGTGCGCACCCGGCAGCGGGCTAACATTGAATTCGTGCGCACCGTGCAGCGTGCTCAGGGCCTGCCGATCGCCGTTGCCGAAGAAATCGCTTTTGAGAACGGTTGGATTACTCGTGATGAGCTGATGGAGGCCGCTGTGAAGTATGGCAAGAGCCCGTATGGCAAGCATCTGAAGGATGTGGCGGAGAACAAGATTATTGTTAAGCCGCGCGACGCTCGATGATGTTGTTGGGTCGTGGTTGCTGTGCCGTTGCTGTCTTTTGTCGTTATTGCCTATAACGTGCAGCCCTACATTATTCAATGTTTGCAAAGCGTCAAGGCCCAAACTTTGGATGATTTCGAGGTCATCGTAGTAGATGACGCGAGTACTGACGGTACGCTGGAATGCATTACTCGTGAAGTAGCGGATGATCAGCGGTTCCATATAATCGCAAAATCGGAAAATGAAGGTGCACACCTTGCCCGGCGAACTGGTGCGTTGGCGACCAAAGGACAGTATGTGTACTTCGTTGATGGTGATGACAGTATCAGTGCCTTACTATGCGAACAGGTATCCATGCTGACTCGTGCCTCATCTCCTGACATTATCCGCTTTGGATTGGATGCCTTTCCCGAAATCGGTGCGGACGATGGCACGGCAATAGCTGTGGAAGCGGTCTTTAATAATGCCCAAGGCATGAGGACCTCTAGGGAAATTATAGAGACTGCATTCAGCGACATAATTTCCCCTCGTGACGTATGGAGCGTTACGGTATGCGCTTATCGAGGTGATTCCATCAGAGAGTCTTTTTCCAAGATGACATCCAAGCGTCTTGGGTATATGGAAGACACCTACGAATTTTTTGTCATCGCAAATGAGTCTCAGACATTACAGAATTACGCTGATTTTCATGCTCTGAAGTACCGTATTGGAGCGGGCAGATCCGGGCGAAGATTGTATTCGGCAGAGGAGTTCTCGAAACGGCAACGAGAAGTGCACGAAATGTATCTTTTGCTGTGTGAGTATTGCAACTCTCAGCGAGACGATACCGATTTCTACAGTCGCACAAGCCTTTGGATGAAACGGCAATATCTTCTTATGCTTGTTACTGACTGGGTAACTCGTTTGCCAGCGGCGGATCAAGACAAAGGATATACGGCTATCGTTGAAACATGGGGTGCTGCTGACGCAGCAATCATGTTATTTGATCCCCTTATTGCACGTGGTGAGAGTTTGTTGAGCAAGAATTCGATTCCTCCCGGGAACGATGAGTTCTACCGGTGGGGGCAGATTCTCGCCAAGATAGTTCCTATGGTTGATGACGGCCGGAATTTACCTAGGTATGATCAATACCGGCAGTTGGAACAAGCTTTAGAGCATCATGTGGCGGAAATCCAATTGAAAGAGCAGCAGGCGCTGCAGGCAGAACAAGAACGGATAGAGGCGCAAGCGAGATTCAAAAAAGGTACACTCATGCGTCGCGTGATTGACAAAGTCATGCCGGCAGGTTCGCTGAACCGAGATTTGGTATCTGTGATACGCTCACATGCACAGCGTGCGAAGAGGGAAAGATAGCATTTTGCAGAATGATGTAGTGCGTGAAAGGACGGAGATGAGCGTTAATAGCGGGCATAAACAGCGACTGGGTATCTACTGTTTCTATGACAAGTATGGTCATGCTGCATCCTTTATCAAGACCTTTCTTGATGATTTGATGGATAACTTAGATGATCTAATCGTAGTTGTAAACGGGCAACTTAGCGATCAGGCTCGTCAACTGTTCTCTGAATACACGAAGACGATCATCGTTAGAGAGAATAAAGGACTTGACGTCGCTGCGTACAAGCAGGCCATTCTCACACTCGGTTGGGAAAAACTTGAGTCATATGATGAAGTCATTTGCCTGAATGACACAGTTATGGGACCGGTGTATCCGTTCCGTGAAATGTTTGCGTGCATGGATCGCAAGGATGTGGATTTTTGGGGTATCACTGCGTATGCGGGTGAGACAGTTGATAAGGAGCAGATTCCAACGCATCTTCAGGCCTATTGGCATGCGTACAGGCGCTCTTTAGTGTCTTCCCCGGCGTTCCACGAGTACTGGGAGACCATGCCTTTGTGGAAAGACTACGCAGAGGTTACCCGCAAACACGAGATGACCTTCACCAAGCATTTCACTGATTTGGGCTTCACCTGGGCCTCGTACATCGATTGGCGAAAATATCAGGGATATTCTTCATACCCGTTGCTGTACATGCCGATGCAAATCGTGCGAGATGATCGATGCCCTATTTTCAAGCGCCGTTCTTTCTTCGTGGATTACAGTGCTTATTTCGACCAGACGGCCGGTCAGCCAGCTCTGGATTTGTACGAGTACCTTCGAGATCATACTGACTATGACGTGGATATGATCTGGGATGCTATTTTGCCGTCTTACAACATTGACGATATCCGCAAAGCCATGCATCTTGATTATGTGCTGCCCTCACAGGCCATCAATCCACAGACGCATGATCGTCCTCGTTCGGCGTTCATCTATCACGTCTACTTCATGGATTTGCTAGAAGACACTTGCCACTACATTGCATCGTTGCCGGAAGAAACAGATCTATACATCACCTCTACCGAAGATAAGATTCCCCAGATTCGGGAATACATGCAACAGCATGGGATTTCTCATCAGGCGACATTCATCCCCGTTATCAATCGTGGTCGTGATGTCTCGGCTCTGCTTGTGGCCGCTTGCCCGGTGGTGTTGAGCGGAAAATATGACGTCATTGGTTTCGCTCATGATAAGAAATCCAGTCAGAATCAGGAAAATGGACATCATGGCACCGAGAGCCAAGGATTCGCGTACAAGCTTATGGAGAATACGCTTGGCAGTGAGGCATATGTCAAGAACATTCTGACGTTATTTGCGGAGAACCCGCGTCTTGGTCAGGTGACGCCTCCGCCGCCATATCACGCTTTGTACTTTGCGCACACCATTCCTCACGATTGGGGTGCAAATTATGAGATCACGAAGGAGCTTTTGGAAGACAGGCTGGGCATTCATGTGCCGCTCTCTCCCACTAAGCCAACTGCATCCGCGATGGGGTCGTGCTATTGGTTCCGTGTTGAGGCATTAAAACCGCTGTTCGAGTATGGGTGGAAGTATGAAGACTTCTTGCCCGAAGGACAGATGGGCGAAGACGGTACTATTTCGCATGCCATCGAACGAGCCAACGGATATATATGTCAATCGCGTGGATATTATCCGGCATGGGTGCTTTCAGATCGATATGCTCGCATTGAAGTGGATTCGTTGTTCTATACCACTGCCATGATGATGGGCTCGTCTGCAGAAGCACGTAGCGGAGAATCATTGCTGACGAATTTGCGTGGTTTGAATTTGGCGACTTCTCGTTGGAGAACACTGAAAATAGCCAAGCACCGCACACATTTAGGACTTCAATGGATCACGTCACGAACTGTGCTTAAGCTTCCTAAGCCAGCACAGAGCGTCATCTACACTGCAGCATGGGCTCCAATCACCGCGGTACGATTTGTGATTGGACAAATCAGGGCGGTGCTTCGTGGTGATTTCAAGCACAAAAGTGCACCTAAAAAAAATAGTTGATGGCAAATGAGGATATGAATACGATGCTGATAAAGCTAAAAGAGCGCTACCGCTATTCGTTCATTGTGCTTAAAGAAATGGTGAGAACTGATTTTAAGCTGCGCTATCAGGGATCATTTCTAGGAATTGCGTGGTCGGTCTTGAAGCCGTTAATGCTGTTCTGTGTGATGTATGTGGTGTTCGTCAAATTCCTGAAGTTTACCGATGGCACGCCGACTTTCCCGCTGGTCTTGCTGCTGGGTATCAGCTTGTGGAATTTCTTCGCTGAGGCGACGAATATGGGATTGACGGCTATCGTAGGCAGAGGGGACATTCTGCGTAAGATTCATTTCCCCAACTACATTATTGTCGTCTCTGCAACGGTCGGCGCTTTAATCAGCTTGGCCATCAACATGTGTGTAGTGCTGGTTTTTTGTATTTTTAATCAGGTGCACTTCACCTGGAATGTGTTGTGGCTCCCGCTTAATTTCATAGAATTCTATGCTCTTGCTTTGGGAACGGCCCTGTTGCTAGCCGCATTGAATGTGTATTTCCGTGATATGCAGCATATTTGGGAAGTGCTCATGCAGGTGTTCTTCTATGCAACGCCTATTATCTATCCTCTGTCGCTGGTAACTGAAAAAACGAATAATCCTATTTTCGCGAAAATTATGTTGCTGAGCCCGCCGGCCCAGATTATTCAGGATATTAGGCATAACCTCATCGCGCCGGATACCACGCCAACAGTGTGGAAAGAGATCAGCAACTGGGGTATTCGTCTCATCCCTGTTGCCTTGACTTTCTTTATCCTATGGTTGGGTATTCATATATTCCGTAAGTACAGTCAGAAATTCGCGGAGGTGCTGTGATGAATAACGCACAAGAGGGCACGATGGACAATCGTAAGACTGTACTGAAAGTTGAACACGTAGCCAAATCATTTCGGTTGCCGACGGAGCAGGCGTCAGGCCTGAAACAGGCCGTTATCAACTGGACTAAAGGAATTAGCGGATACAAGATGCAGCATGTGCTGCGCGATATCAACTTTGAGGTCAAAGAAGGGGATTTCTTTGGCGTTGTCGGTCGAAACGGAAGCGGAAAATCGACACTGTTGAAGTTGATTTCGGGCATTTATATGCCGGATCAAGGTTCAATCTCTGTTGACGGGAAACTGGTCTCATTCATTGAGCTTGGCGTTGGTTTCAATCCTGAACTGACCGGTCGAGAGAATGTGTACCTTAACGGTGCCCTTTTAGGATTTAGCCAAGAAGAAATCGATGCAATGTATGACGACATTGTTGAGTTTTCAGAGCTTAGCGAATTCATGGACCAGAAGCTAAAGAACTATTCCAGTGGTATGCAGGTGCGTTTGGCATTTGCGGTCGCCATTAAGGCTAAGGGCGACATACTGGTCTTGGATGAAGTATTGGCTGTGGGCGATGAAGCGTTCCAACGTAAGTGTGATAATTTCTTCACCGAAGTGAAGCAAGATCCCACGAAGACAGTTATTTTGGTAACTCACTCCATGGATTCGGTTAAGAAATATTGCAATAAGGCTATCCTCATAAAGGATGGAGAGATTATTGCGTCCGGAAACCAGGACGATGTAGCAGATCGTTACACGCTGGAGAACTTCAAGAAGAATGCAGGTCCCCTTGGTGATGATGCCAATAATGAAACAGACGATAAAGAGTATCCTACGGGTCTTAGTGAACGAGTGCCCACCCTTAAGGTCAATATATCGAGTTCATCGGTGGCTGATGGTGTTGAGCCGCTCGAATTTGAAATCGAATATGAGTTTAATGAAGACCGGGAAGCGTACATCGGTATTGCATTGCTCGATTCTCGTCGCAGTGGACATGCTTATGATGCGGGATCACAGACCGACAATCTTGGCATGGCCATCACGCAGCGTGGGCACCGGACTATGCGTTTTGAAATGCCGCTTGATATCTTCAACAATGGTGAGTTCAAGATTTATGCCACTCTGCGATCTGTTGAAAAACCCGGCGATGATCCGCAGATGATCGCATTCACGAACGATGAGAACAGCGGTTATTTTGCTATTCGCAATGATCGCAACGGTGAGGCTGGCATGCTGAGCAGCCGAGCGATTCAGATTAATAGACTCGATTGATCTTATTTTCGATAGAGGCATGTATTGGATATTGCTGAATATGCTGACGCATTGGTGAGCGGTGAGCCATCATTACGAAAATCCTTACTTGTTGAAGCTTCCAATAAGTACGGGGTCGCGGGAATCGTATCTGCCGTTGCTTCCAAATACTGGATTAATTCGGTAGAGGCCGTGCGAGCATTAGGGCCGATAGCGGGCCTGGCACAGCCAAAAAGGACTGTTCATACAGTTGCGCTCTATTACTCGGGGCTATCCATCGGCGGTGCTGAACGCGTGACGGCATTCCTTGCCAACCTTTGGGCCGGCATGGGATATCGGGTAGTGCTGATTACCGACGATGACACTAGTGCATATGAGTACGAAGTGAACCAGATTGTTGAGCGCCGCATTATTCCGAGTTACTGCAAAGCGAATGCGGAGAACTACGAGAACCGGGCAAAAGCGTTAGCGGATATCCTCAATGCGGAGCAAGTTGACGCTCTAGTGTACGGGCAATGGCTTGGACAAACGCTTCCCTGGGATATGCTGCTCTGCAAGATGAGCGGCGTATCTTTCCTCATCTACACTCATGGCGTCATGCGTTGCATGTTCGACGCAGATTGTATGCGCGCCGAGTTGGCTTTGACGTATCGATACTCAGATGGCGTCATAACGTTATCTGATGTGAATACACGTTTCTGGCAACTATTCAATGCTCATGTATGGCAGACCATTAATCCATTAACCATCGAGCCAGATTCGTCGAAACGCGCGGCGCTTGATTCTTATAACATTGTATGGGTTGGGCGCCTGTCATTATTCGATAAGCGTCCGGATGAGGCATTGCGGGTTATGGCTGAAGTGGTCAAACAGTGTCCTGATGCACATCTGATTATGGTTGGTCCTTTTGCAGATGATGCAACGGAACAACAGCTTCGTCAGTTGCGAGATTCTCTTGATCTATCTGATGCTGTGAGTTTTGTAGGTGCTCAGGATAATGTACTTCCTTACCTACAGAAAGCCAGTGTGTATCTTCATACATCTCTATATGAGGGCTACGGTATTGCTCTGGCCGAAGCGAAAACAGTGGGCATTCCAAGCGTTATATACGCTTTGCCGTATCTGACTTTGGTTCAGGACGAGAGCGTTATCCAGGTGGGGCAAGGAAACCGATCTGCAGCGGCATCTGCTATTTGTGGTTTGTGGCAGAACCCCGAAAAGATGAAGCAGTTGGGGGATATTGCCTTCAACAGCATGGTGGGTATGTCCAATTATGATTTCGCGCGCCTGTGGAGAGGAATATTCGATTCACTGGGTTCCTCAACTGCCTCTAGTGCCGATGATGATGTGATGGTTGACTTGATGATTGATGCGCGTATTGCATCCTCGAAGAGTTATGAGGAGCGCATAAATTCTTTGTGCTCGAATCAAGCGCTATTAGAACAGTCGTTGTCTTCCAAGAGCATGGAGATTCAGTCCGTAAAAGAGTCGACATCGTTCAAGGTTGGTTTGCTGATTACCGCTATACCGCGCAAAATCAAGGCAATTTTGAATTCACTACGCAGATAACCAATTTTGTGGTGTGGCTTGCCGGTTTACTTCACGTCGAAGAACTTTGTGCTGCTGAGATAGTTTTTCCCAGCAGTCATGTCGTATTGAATAAGACGATAATCGTTGAGTAGCTTCTTCTGCTGTGAGGACAGTTCTTTCTTGCTTACAACGTTGCCGTTCGCGTCTAAATAGACAGTTGGTGTATTGTCGGTGACGCCGCTGACACCAAGCGTGAGTCGCTCCGTGGCGGGTATCTCAGCCCGCATTGCGGAGAGGAACGCAATATAAGCAGATACTTTGGTGTTCATATGGTCGCTGGCCATGGCCATGAAATAGTTTGGAGAGGTGTAGCTAGTAGCGGCAGCTGCCGGATCGAGTTTCGTCCCGGCTGACGCTGATGCCTCATTGGACCAGATGAAATAATCTGTCTCCTGCATGGTAATGGTATTTTTCGAGCTGGCGCGTGCAGTCGTGTACACGCCGGGTAGATGGTCTCCATAGAATATGACGGTAATCGGCTGGTCAATTGCATCAAGCTGGTTGAGGAAATCGGTGGTTGCTTGATCGGTAATGCTGACGCCCTTGATGTATGTATCGACTCCTGTTTTTTCATCGGCCGGCAAATTGGTGGTGTCGGCATCCTTGAACTGATTATCAGAATACCAATCGCTGTATGGAGGATGGTTTTGCATCGTCGCTAATTGGATGAACTGCGGATGATTGCTGTTCTGCAGTTCATCAACTACATTTTGATAGGCTTCCGCGTCGCTGGCATATGGAGAGTTGTCTAATCCATCATGATGCGTGATTGGCGGATTACTGTCCAGCGTATAAAAATGGCTGAAACCGAACTTCTTATAGTCGATGTCACGCAAATACATGTTTTTGTAATACGGGTGGAAAGCGATGGATCCGCTAGCACCGTATCGGTCATTCCAGAGCTGATTGAAAGTTTCTGTGACTTTCTGGTGTGGGACGAGCTGCTGATAGGGCACCTGCATTGAATTGTCGAATAGTGCCAAATCCCAGCCGGTGAGAGCTTGGTATTCGATGTTGGCTGTGCCTCCGCCGTACCCAGGCGAAAGCATTAGGCCGGAAGTGGTGGTATTTTTGAGCGCTCGAATATCAGGCATCGGGTCTTCCGACAAGGTGATGCCGGGAACGCGCGTTGGGTCAGAGAACGATTCCGACAGAATCATGATCATGGTATTGTCCGTGAGATTATTGCTGCGGGACTGGTTGGTTTTTTCGGCTATCTTGTTATATCGTTGAGCGATTTCCTGCATGGTCGCTTGACTGTAGTCGCTTGGCTTCGTCATGGTTTTTGGATTCGCCAAGCGCAAGAAATTGATTGTGGGGCCATTCAGACTGGCATCGCCGGCAGCGTCCCATAAGGTAGGGCTATCACCCAACGCCTGTGCCCAATTGTGGCTCCATGAACCTACCGTGTTGAGGTTCAAGGTGAACGAGCACAGCAGGGATGTGCTGACAATGACTGCAACAATACGTGTGCAGTTACCGATTATTGTTTTTGTGTTGCGTAATGGACGACGCCAGTGGAAGGAAATCACACAACGGCGACCATCGATAAATTGAAGCAGCAGGCATGCAATCGTAAGCCAGACGAGCATGGTGATGGTGTTGTTTACTAATGCCTGGCTGTCTTTGGGGATAAATGATGCGACTTCTCCTCCGTTGCCGCTGGAAATGAAGCTCAAATCCGAGGGAATGACCGGTTCATTGCGCAACTGGATTTTGATGTGATTCGCCACAGCGAATACGCTCGTGATAATCGCAAATAAGGCTGTTGCCACCCAGAATCGGTTCAGCACAAAAATCAGCACCAGGTAGACCATGCCCAGAACACAGAAATTAAGCAGCCAGATGTATTTTTGCTCCATCCACATCTGTGCGACGAAGCGCGTGAGTTGACCGCGGATGCTGTTCAGCAGCCGTGTGGTTTCGTCCACTGTGCTCGGGGCGGTATAGGTCGGCTCCGTATAGGTTCCCCATTGAATGAACAGCACCGCGGCTGAATCGACGATTGCCATCACCATTATGTACAGGAGGTAAGGGAATCGAGGTCGTTTCTTGAATACGGAGTGCAAGACTGTCAGGGCTTTGGAAAGCGCAGTCATAGTTTGAGAGGCCATCAACGTGTTGAGCTGTGCTCGGATCTGCTGGAAGATTGGAGGCAGCGACGGTTTACTCTTTTGAGCCTCTTGAGAATTATCGTCTCGGTCTGAATGAGCAGAGGATTGGCTGCTTTCCGCCGAAGTCGTACCGTTTGTGTCGGCTTCTTCTACTGTGAACTCCTGATTATCCTGGGTATCGCCCACTATGCTCACTCATTTCTTCAATAACGTACCTGAATATTGTAATAGGAAGTCCGAAATACAGTCAGACTATTCAAGATCTATTGAACGTCGAAGAATCCGTAATTGCTGAGGTAGTTTTTGCCCTTAGTCATGTCATACTGCACCAAACGGTAATCATGGAGCATCTGCTTTGCCTCTTTTGAGAGGTTCTTGCTTGTCACGTGATTGCCTTCGGCATCTAGGTAAACGGTACTACCATCACCCCATGAGGCATTAGAGCTAACCAGACGGCTAATCGCTGGAATTTGCGTTTGCGCTTGTGTAAGCATTGCCAGATAGGGCGATACTTTGGCGTCGAGATGTTCAGCGGCTAGGGCCATGAAATAGTTTGATGATGTGTAGCTGGAAGTCTGTGAATCGAGTTTGGTGCCAGCGGACACGGAAGCCTGATTCGACCAGATGAAGTAATCAGTTTCATGCAGCGGAATTGCATTGTTTTCGTCGGCTGCTGCAGTATTGTAAACGCCGGGTAGATGATCGCCGTAGAAGATAACAGTGATTGGCTTATCCGTCGAATTAAGCTGATTCAAAAAGTCTTCAGTAGCCTGATCCGTGATATCAACACCTTTGGCATAACTGTCGATATCCCATTTTTCATCATCGGAAAGTTCAGAAACATCGGCTTCTCTGAACTGATTGTCAGGATAATAGTCATCATACGGTGTGTGATTTTGCATAGTGACCAACTGAATGAATTGTGCGTGGCCGCTGTTGCCGAGCGCATCAAGGACATTTTGGTATGAGGCAGCATCGCTCACATAAGGTGAGGTTCCGAGGTGATCTTGATGTGTGATTTCTGGTTTGCTGTCCAACGTATACAGTTTGCTGAAACCGAATTTCTTGTAGTCGCTATCACGCAAATACATGTGCTTGTAGAAAGGATGGAATGCCACAGAACCATTTTTGCCGTATACGCTATTCCAAATTTGATTGAATGTGTATGGTGACTTTTGATGTGGAACCAGCTCTTGGTAGGGGGATTGCATGGAATTATCGAACAATGCCAGACTGAGTCCGGTTAAGGCCTGATGTTCGATATTCGCGGTGCCTCCACTGATGCTTGGAGAAAGCATCAAACCAGCGGTGGTCGTGTTTTTCAACGCGCGAATATTGGGCATCGGGTCTTCGGTAAATGTAATACCCGGCACTCGCGTTGGATCGGAGAACGATTCTGAAAGAATCATGATCACGGTGTTATCAGTGAGTTTATTGGCGCGGGATTCGTTGGTGATTTTTGCGCTCTTCTTATAGCGTTTGGCCAGCGCTGCCATGGTCTCTTCACTGTAATCTTCGGGCTTATCCATGGTTTTGGTATGGGCTAATCGCAGAAAATTCATGGTCGGTCCGTTGCCGGTGGCATCGGCCACCGTGCTCCACGGTTTGGGGTTATCTCCTAAGCTCTTGGCCCAGTTATAGGACCATGAATCATTGATTCCCAGATTCCATGTGAACGACCATAACAAGGTAACGCTGAGCACTGCGGCGATGATGCGAATGCAGTTGCCAATGATAGTTTTTACGTTGCGAAATGGACGCCACCAATGGCAAGGAATCACGCAACGGCGACCGTCGATGAGTTGCAGAGCCAAGCAAATAATGGTCAGCCAAATGAGCATGGTGATGGTTCCGTTGACCAAAGACTGTCTGTTCTTGGGAATGAATGACGTAATTTCTCCGCCATTGCCGCTGGAGAAAAATCCCAGATCAGAAGGGATAACCGGCTCATTGCGAAGAGAAACCTTGATGCTGTTCGCCACGGCGAATACAGACATGACAATGGAGAATATGGCGGTCGCCACCCAGAAGCGATTTAGCACGAACACCAGTGCGAGGTGCACCATGCCCAACACTAGGAAGTTGAGCAGCCATATATACTTTTGTTCCATCCACATCTGGGATACGAACTTGGTGAGTTGGCCGGGAATGCTGTCAAAGAGTTTAGTATTGGCGTCTATGGCATCCGGGTCAGCATAGGTGGGCTCTTTGTACATTCCCCACTGAATGAACAGCACTGCTGCGGAGTCGATGAGTGCCAGTACCACTACGTACAACGTATAGGGGCATTTGGGCCGCTTTTTTAGCAGGGCATACAGGAGAGATACGGCTTTGGCCAGCGTGGACATAGGCCTTGAGGCCATTAGTAAGCTGAAATTCAACGCGAAAGGCAGCGGTAATTTGCTGTTCTGCTGGTCGCCATCCTGGTTTGAGGGAACAGCTGGGACTCCGGTTTTCTCCAAGTCTGTGCCAGTTTCTGGCGCTGAGGGCTCCTGGTCGTTTTGGATGTCGTCCACTCTGCTCGCTCATTTCTATAAACAACGTACTTGCGCATTGTAATAAAAAGCCCGGGATAAAGTCATTCAAGATACACTGGGCGGATGATGTTGGGGTGCACGCTTGCGGTAGACTGTGGACGACTAACAGGAAGGTGGGATGGCATGAAACGTGTGGCGCATGTGTTAAAGGGGTCTTCCTGTAATATCGCGATTTTTCTGGTGTTGTTCACACTGCAGGCCTGCATGTTCGTTGTTCAGGTCGGTCCTCTTACCATTCCAGATCCCGACATGCATCCGTTGTCTACGTATGCGTTGGCTACCGGTCAATCGTTGAATCCTCCCGTAAAGGGCAAGGACAAACATGGTAATGCCATAAGAAAGCAGTACCTCAAGGGTGATGATCGCTTGCTGATGATTCCCGGTGCCGGGAATATATTGGTTTTCGATGCATTGGAGCGAGCTTGGCGTGGTGATTCGTTGCAAGACGGGCAGCGATCCGCTGATATTATGCCAGCTAGTCAGATTGTTGTTCCGAATGAGACACGATCCAACCGGTCCAACGCATATTTCCCGCTTGATTATCTGCCTCAGGCCATTGGCATGAAAATAGCCATGCTGGTGAACCTGTCGCCATATGCGCAGTGGCAGGCGGCGCGAATATCCAACAGCATACTGTATGCGATTATGGGATGCTTTGCTATTGCACTGTTGCCGCGTTGGAAATCGCTGATGGCGTTGCTATTAGTTATTCCACCGGTGGCGTTTGTGGCATCGAGTCTGATGATTGACGGCATGATTGTGGCGCTTTCGGCCTGTATGGTGGCGGCCATCGCTACGATTGCAGGGAACAAACATGTGATTTCTCTGCCATGCACTGTGGCATTGGGAGTGCTGGCATGGGCTCTGGCATGTGAGAAGCTGTCCTATGCGTTTGTGGCGGGTGCCGCGCTATTCCTGCCATCTGCGGTAATGACTGTGCGGCGCAAAGTGGAATTTGTTGGCATTGCGGCGGTGCTGATGGGGGTGTTGTACCTTCCCTGGAGCGTGCTGTTTAGTAGTTCGTTGGCGCAAGTGAATGTATCGCATAACATGAGCGTTGCGCTGTCCCATCCGATACTCACCATCGGCAAGATAGTTCGTTCCATGATATTTCTTGGGACTTATCACCTCACTCAGCTTCCAGTCTGGTATACCGTGATGTCGGTTGTGCTTGTACTGGTTTGGCTTGCGGCGTTGGTGTATACGGTGAAGACAACTGGGGCTGTTCGTATGGCACCGTCCGCATGGGTGGGAAAGTATCGGTTCCTGATCTTGGCCCTAGTGATTGCAGCTGCTGAGATAGCAGCGTTCGTGCTCTTTGTGGGAATGACTTGGAATGACTTGGAATCGATGAGTCGATTCGGAGTGTTCCAAGGAATACAGGGACGGTATGTGCTCCCGGTGTTGCCAGTATTCCTGCTGGGACTAGTCATAGTTGACGATAGGAAGGTAAGCCAGCGCGCCCTAGCTTGCTGATGATAAGGGTTTGCTGGCTCGGCTATTGCTCTACTTCATCGAGTGAATGCGGTTATCATATACGACATTTTCGCAGGAGCGAATCGTGGCAAGTACCGCGCATTTCAGGCGTTCGCCGATGCTCAGCTTGCTGATCAGGGCGCGCATGGTGGCCACGTCATCGAGATGGTTCTGCCAGTCGCTGTCATGTAGTTCTTCGGAGCCGAGCGCCTTGAGGCCTTTGCCTTCATCGCGCACGCTGGCGGTCAGGCCGAAGTAGTTCCGGCACGGGGTGATGCCCTGTTCCAGAGTGAACTGGAAGTTCTCGGCTGCGGAAAGCACGTTGTCATGCCAGAATGCGGCGGTTCGCTTCGAGTGCGTCACTGAGTCGGGCTCCTGAAGCCAGTAATAGAGCACGCAATCGATGTCGGCCACTTTGCCCATGCGGGCGTACAGGGGGCCTGCCATGCGGATATCCTGCGCGTAATGGCCCTCGGGGAACCGCAGGCCGTCCCACAGCTCGCGCTTGTACAGGCGGCACCAGTTCGCCTCATTGAAGTAGCGGGCCTCGGTGTTGCGGCCGGGCCTGCTGCCGAGCAGTCGCAGGCTTTTGCAGAACACGGTCTGGTAGGCGGCGAGCGGGTGCTCGAACACAGTGATTTTGCCGGGCGCCTGCGCGCCCGTCTCGGCCTCTTTGGACACTTCGCCCAACTGGGAGACTCCGAACTGACGCCAACGCGCCTTGCTCATATCCGCTCCGGTGTTTTGCAATGCGTGCAGCAGATATTCAATATTGCAGCGGTCGAGGATGTCGTCATTGTCGGCAAACGCGATGTACTCGCCATGTGCGGCATCGAGGCCGGTGTTCTGGGCCTTGGCGATGCCGCCGTTCTCCTGATGGATCACGGTGATGCGGCTGTCCTGCGCCGCATACTCATCGCAGATGGCCGGGCTGGAATCCTTGGCCCCATCGTCCACCAGAATCACCTCGAGGTTCGTGTACGACTGCTGCAGGATCGAATCAATGCAGTAACGCAGGTAGTCTTCGGCGTTATACACCGGCACGATGATGGAAATGAGGGGAGTGGAGTTTGGCAAGGCTTGGTGCTTCCTCTGGCAGTTATTTTATGTGGACATATCCAGTATGACATGTTTCTTGATATTGTTTGCCGGAATCATCGTTCAGTCATGCGCAAATCGCGAAAGACTACTGACGGTAATGTGCGCCTTGAGGAACTCGTCGATGGTGAACAATCCGGAATAGTCGCCGGACTGAATCTGGCTGATCGGCGATTCGTGATCAATGGTGTCTCCAGTTTGCAGTTCGGTAACGTCCTCTGCGTCCTCGGCGGATATAGACGCAGGGTCGGTGACGGCGCCGAATGCTCGTCGTGTGGCCCACAGCTGCACGGGCATATCGCCGATTTGGTATCTCTCGATGAGGCTATTGCCGATATCTCCTGCGTCGGTGTCTTGGAGACCTTGAACGTGCATAGCGAGTAGTTTGGGTGCTCTTTGTCCGTGACGGTAATCGTGTTGCCGTCCACGGAAATGCTGACTTCGTTATGCCAGGAATAGGGCAATGTGACACGGTAGGAATCGGTTTGTGCGCTGAGCGATGCCGTGACGGCGTTACTGTACTGCCAGACTATGTCAATACTGTTGTTGCTCTGACGTTGAATCCGGTCGTAATCACCCAGTGCTGTCTTCGTCCAGGAAGTGGTGAGTTCGGTGGCGTCTGGAATGTCGAGTTCGTCGGCCATACATGAGCGCTGCGTTGCACCATCCATTTGCCCTTTGGTGGTGTGCAGCCATACTTTGTTGTGGTCGGTGGAGCGTTTTCATGCAAATGCTTCCGGATCGGGATTGTTCTGCGGCGTACATTTCAGCCATGCCTTATCCAGCTCGCCGTCCAAATCGGTGGGTGAGGAATACGTCTCGGTCCAATTGCCTTGGGGCGGATCGGCTACGGTGGTTTTTGCCGAGTCGGAACCCGACTTGTCCTGTTGCTTTTGAGTGTGTTGGTTTGTTGCTGCGGCTGTGATTCCGTGGTCTGCGCAGACTGGTTTGCGCCGCAGGCGGTTGCCAAAGTGAGGAGCGGCACAAGGAATAGTGCAGTAAAACGACGATGTTTCACATATCCATTGTACTTGGGAAAGCGGGAGAATGATTGCCAAGAACCGCTGCTGTAATGGCTGATGAGGTATTCGCTGAAGTTCGCGCCCTCTCAGATTGTCACTGACGGCGTATCTGTAATGGGGAAGTATCCAAGTTGTTCATCATTCTGCTTTTGCCAGCGATCCGGTGTGGAGAGAAATTCGATGAGCCCCTTCCATGCTGCTCCAAATGCCACGGAATTGCTGGTGGAAACGGATCGCAGTACTTTGATATCTGCCCATTGCGAGGAAAGCGTGTGCTCGGTGAGCATACGCTGTAGTGGCTTATCCAGATATTCAAATAGCTGTGCATATAGTCCATCAAGCACAATGGTGGGAATGTCGCATATGTTGATAAACGAGGCTAATGCAATGCCGAGATAGTGTGCGGCTGATTTCACGGCTTTACAGGCGTCTGGCTCCTTGCGAGACAGTGCGGCAAACAAGTTGCCGGTAGAAGAGTGTGGTGCCAGACCGCTGGCCTCCATCAGAGCGTATTGTCCGGCAAACGTTTCTAGACACCCAGTATTGCCGCACGAGCATTGGCGTCTGCCTTCAGCTACATAGACATGGCCAAGTTCTCCTGCCCAGCCGTGACATCCTGTGTCGAATCCGCCGCATTTGACGATTGCAGCGTCGATACCAGTCCCGCCAGAGACGTAGAGATAATCCGATAGGGGAATGTCCTGTTTGTTGCGCAGATAGGTTTCTGCATAGGCGCCTGCATCGGCAGAGTTGAGAAAGTTGATTTGGGGCAACATATTCTGTGGCGCAGCTTTACGCAGTTCCTCCAGCAGGTCAATGTCGTGCCAGCCAAGATTGGGGCTGCTCAGCAGATAAGTGTGGTTGGTGGCGATGAGTCCGTGCAACGCTACGGTGATGCCGACCGTAGTGAGCTCGGCATCTGTTGCCCTCATGCGCAGATCATCAATGATGCGGCGCACAACAGTTAATGTTTTCTCGGCGTTTGAGGTATTGAGTTGCTGATAATGCTGCGCAAGAATTTCGCCCGATAGGTCGACTACAGAGGCCTCGACAGAGCCTGTGGAAATATCTACGCCAATCGCTGCATAGGTATGTAGGGCTGGGGCGAGAGGGACGGCGGGGCGGCCTGATCCGGTGCTTTCCGAATTGAGTTCTCGAATGATGCCGCAACTGATGAGATGCTCTACCAGCCTAGTCATAGTAGAGCGATTGAGCCCGGTCATGCGGGCAAGGTCGGCGCGCGAAGGATGGCGTGAGCCGGTTACGACTGTATTGGCAAGCATGGTGAGGTTATGGTTGGGCACTGTGGTGCTGCGGGCCATCCAGTGTGGTAGCGGTGCTGGCGGCTACGTTGCGGCCGGGTGCAATCGTGTGAGAGGGCATACATACAAGTATGCCTCACATCTCGCGGTATGGCTGGTGTTGTGTCATTACAGATTCATCACTATGCGACGAAACGCCGATTTGTTGCAAGAATGGACAAAGTATATTTTATACTTTAGTATGTTGCATAAAGCAATAAACTTAACGATGAGGTTGAGGAGGGGCCATGCAGCAGCTCGTGGCAGGTGTCGAT
>OASX01000739.1_pt1 | contig 22865 bp, 13 predicted proteins | sample 1516531 | NCBI WGS metagenome assembly OASX01 (sample SAMEA2579911, study PRJEB22360) | human gut metagenome | biome: human gut; feature: human-associated habitat; material: faeces | place: Denmark | collected 2008/2010
GGTTACGGTCCCAACGTTTTTTTATGGTTTATTAAAAAAGCCACTCCAACTTTTTTGCCGGTACTGCTTCCGTCCGGTTTCATCATTTCTCTTCCTGTGGAACACATTACACAGCCTGTCTTCTTCAAGATTTCCAGCTGTTTCATCAGCTTCCCCGTTTCCCACCAATCATCCGAGTCCAGATATGCAATAAAATCACCATTTGCAGCATCTATTCCTTTGTTTCTTGATGCGGCGGCTCCTATATTGTCTTTATTCCTGATATAGTGAAAATCTGTACGCTTCATATATGGTTCTAAAACACCACGGGTGTTATCAGAAGAACAGTCATCAATCACAATCAATTCCAACGGTACATCCTGAGTCCAAACCGATTCTATTGCCTGTTTAATATATTTTTCAGCCTGAAATGCCGGCATGATTACCGATACCAATGGTTTTTCTGTCATGCTTCTTTCTTTTCCTTTTCTTCCTTATGAGACTCCCGCAACGCATTTTTCTGCGTATCCTCGACACCTTCTGATGTTTCTTTCTGAAATAAAATTTTAAATGTCATCAGCATCAGCTTCAAATCCAAAAGAACGGAATAATTTTCGATATAAAACAAATCCAGTTTCAATTTATCATAAGGCGTTGTATTATATTTCCCATATACTTGTGCATAACCGGTCAATCCGGCTTTTACTTTCAGTCTATAGTAAAATTCTGGAATCTCTCTCTGATACTCTTTCAGAATAGCCTTTCTTTCCGGTCTTGGACCAACAATAGACATATCCCCTTTTAAAACATTAAACAATTGGGGCAGTTCATCAAAATGAAGGTTCCTCAATATTTTTCCAACCGGAGTAATTCTGGAATCGTTCTTTGAAGCTAATCTGGCCCCGTTCTTTTCCGAATCTACACACATACTTCGGAATTTAAAAATACGAAAGACCCTGCCATGCAGTGTCAAACGCTCCTGCCGATAAAACACCGGGCCTTTGTCATAGCATTTAACTGCCACAGCACATATTAACATAATAGGCGAGGATATGATAATTCCTGTTAATGCAACTAAAATATCAATACTTCTTTTTATTATGGCCTGACCGGCAGTCAGCCCCATGTTTTTAGATACCAGCAATGGCGTGTCAAACAAATGAATTCTCTCTGTTCCCAGTAAAATAACATCGGATATTTTAGGGGTTACATAACAGCGTACAGAATGTGCAAAACAATGTTTAAGATATTTGTTCCGAAGCTGAGAAGGTAAATCCCATATTATCACAGCCTCATAGTCATGCATCATTTTATATATTTCTTTATCACCAACACTGATGTGTACTTTACCACTGATATCATACTTATCCTTTCTGGAGTTCATCTTTCTGATCAATTCGTCCGGTGCTCTTTCTCCATATATAACCAGCATTCGTCGCGCTTTATATATTTTTGAATAAATGTAACTGGAACCCAGTGTCCAAAAAACAATTATCACAATATCTAGCAATGTAATAATAAAAAGCGGACCAGGAGATAAAAACCAACGGTTGATCAGCGTTATCTGCAAATATGCAACTACATTCGTACATATAGTCGCCAGATTAAGTGAATACATAATATCCAGCTTTTTTAGATACCCTACCCTAAGACCGCCGTAAAGTCTTGAAAACAGAATCAGAATCAATGCATAAAGCGCTATCAAAGCCCAGTTACCCTTATTCCAAAAAGGTTCAAATATTAAATTGCGATAATACTTATACCAGACAATACCAAACAATGACGTCTGAGCAATGACAACTAATGCCGTCAGTAAAAAAACAATAATTCTTTTATAAAAGTCTGTCGCTTTCAAAGTATGATCCCTTCTCTTTCTGCTACGCCTAATTTCTATCTCCAGCAGTATACCACAATTCTATATCCAATGCAATTTACTTTATTCTGTCAATAACTCCTCAAATTTCCGGATACTTTTCCGGTTTAACTGTTCATAATCCACATTCATAGGAAAATTTTTTCCCCGGGTAAACATTTTCATTCCCTGTAAAATCCCTTCCTCGCTGTTTTCTAAAAGAGTGCCTCCATACTGCCGTAAAAAACCACCGGGTCCCGGCACATCACAGGCCATAACTGGAATTCCCAGGGTATCAGCCTCCAGTAATACAAGTCCCAGCCCCTCGTAATAAGAAGTAAGCAGGAATAAATCACTCTTTTTCAAAACGGGCATGGGATTACTCAATGATTTAATTAATATGATATGCGCAGATGCTGCAGTCGCACGTGCTAATTCCAGAGTTTTACTGTAGAGTTCACCGGTACCGCCAATGATAATTAAATGAGACTCTCTTTGATCAAGCCAGTAACGTTCAAATGCTTTGATCAGCCGTTCATGTCCCTTTTCAGGTGAATACCTTCCAATATTAATAAACTTTACAGACTTGCCGTTGAGAATATTCATCAGCTCTTCTTTCGACACTGTAGTAAGCGTATTGTTATCAAAGGAAACTGGCATTTTACTCCGTTCTATCACACTTTCATAATCATGACAATTTTCAATCACATGGATATTATCTTTTCTACCACTGATTCGTACCGTTGAACAACGAATATCTTCACTGACAATCACAACATTATCATAAGATTTATACACATCTTCCAGCAAATAACGAGATTGGTTTTTCTTTATAACAATTTCCTGCTCCATATCATTGTGAACCCAAATTGTTTTGATACATGGCGCCTGTTCAATCAAAGATGTTATATAAGCTTCGTAACCATTATAATGAACCACATGCTCAAACCGAACATTACCAAAATGTTTTCTCCACTCACGTTTATAAGCATGATGCACCCTGTTCATCGTTAAACGGCCTTTATAACCTGATTTTATATAAAGCAGCTGCGCAGCTCCTGTCAATACATCCATATTCATCTCACTGGCGATTGGAAACACTCCCAATTCTCCGGGTATTTTTTTCGTGCGCTCAGGTTCTTCTTTTACTGACTGCATCCGAAAAGAAATATAATAATTATACCTGCTTTTATCCACATACTTCATCATACTGCAGAATGCAGTAGTGATTCCATTCTGATTTAAATCACCTGCATATATTAGAATATTTTTTCTGCCGTTTTTTTTCATTTTGCCAACCGTACAGCAATTCTCTTCTAAAAACACCTGTCTGCAGATCTTCTCTGCTGCATCTCTGCTTTCATAAGTTCCATATCTCATAAGAAACGCACTGTCCGCACAGCCGGAATCATTTCTCAATTCTCGTATGACATCGTCCACAGTCTCCGCTATGGAAAAAGGATAGTCCTTTATATTTTCATACATCCCTCTTTCCATGATATACTCTTTGTAATCATAAGCAAAAAGTATGATTTTCCTTTTGGTAATGGCAAAATCATACATTACACTGGAGTAGTCTGTGATCAGGACATCACATGCATTTAAAACTTCATAGGAGTCAAATTCCTCAGGTATGGGTTTAATATGTGAATATTGGCTGATCTCAATCTGGTTCTGGATAAATGGATGTACCTTTATCAGTAAAGTCTGTTCGTCAGAAAGTCTGCGGTCAATCTCATACAAGTGCTGATGTATCCTTGTTCCAAACCCTTTCACTTCAATCTTGTCCGCTTTACCGCGAAATGTGGGCATATACATAATCAACTGCTGCCCTTTATATCCCAGCTTTTTTTTCATATTCTCTCCGCTTTCACGCGAAAAAAATATGCTGTTTCTGGGATATCCCTCATGAAGTATCCTTCCCTCATAAAGATTGTCCAGCATATACGCCTCTGACATTTTTTCTTCCATGTATACATTGGGGAATAAAAGATAGTCTGCTGCCAGTAAATTCCGCATCACATTTCCCATACTGTACACTTCATCTACATTATCTCTCCCCATCCTTTTCAGAGGGGTTCCATGCCAGACATTGAGATAAATCTGCTTCTCTTTTTTAATAAACCTTCCCGGAAAACTTGTATCGTTAACCAGATATTTCGCCTTTGACAAATAAAAATAATACTGCAGACTGCCTGTCTCTACTATCTTATTCACATGCAGATCATAGTTCTGAAGTTTCTGCATGATCATTTTTTTTGAAGTCTTATTTACAGCTAATACCCGTTTAAATTTTTTATATTTTTCCTTTTCCAATTCTCTGCAAAGTGCAAAAATATTTCCTTCCAGTGCTTTACCGCCTCTTGATTCCAGGAATATCATATTGGAGTCCGGCGATACATGTTCATAAAAACTATTATAAAAAGGATACCATGTGCCGCTTTTCAGCTTTTTTAACACTTTAATAAACGTCTGCATTTGATTTTCCTCTCGGATGAAAACTTATTATTTGTTTTTTATATCATGCAATATATAATCACATATTTTATTACTACAGGGTTCTTTTATCTGATTAAAATAAGAATTACATTTCTCTCTCTCAGAGTCGTATCCATCCTGGCCGTCTAAAGCTTTCTCCACACAATTTAAAAATTCCTTTTGGCTTTCCGGCTTTGGCCCGGGAGTTACTTTTCCATATGGAAAATTCATTCCTCGTTTCCTGAGATATTCTTTTTGATCATAAGGAAGAAATATGATCGGCTTATTCAGTAGGAGATAATCCAGATAGATGCTTGAATAGTCCGTTATCAATACATCAAAACAATTCAGCCACAGGGCAATATCCTCAATCACATCTTCATTCATGAAATGGATATGGGTACCGGCGTACTTTTCAGTCCCACCCTGTTCCTTTAAATGCATCCGTATACAAATATGACAGTTTTTTTTCTGAAGAAAGCTTTCCATTTCCTTTTTATCATAATCCGGGAAAGGAAATAACTCTGTATCTCCATACTCTCTGTAGGTTGGGGCATACAAAATAAGAGAAGCTCCTTCTTTTATCTTCATAGTCCGCAAAACTTCACTTTTTGCGGGTGTCTCCCACAAAACGTCATTTCTTGGCTGACCCCATATTTTTATACATTCCTCCGGCACTGCAAAACTTTTTGACATGACAGGTACAAGATGTGTACTTGTTGTTAAAATATAAGTATATTTACTGGAAAACACATGCTTAAAATAGAATCGGCGAAAAAAGCTTTGTTTCTCCTCCATCAACACTATTTTTTTCAAAGGAATCCCATGCCACAAGTTTACCACTATGCGGTCCGGATTTCCTGTCCACTCATATACAGGAAGACCGGCAGAAGTAAACCAGACACCTGCACTCAGTATCAATTTCATTCCTTCACTGCAAAGACCGTCAATAAAAAATCTCTCACCATATTGTTCTGACAACTGCTGCCGCTTTTTTTTGTCATTGATAACAAATATCGGCTTGATTTCCGGAAGTGCATTCTTTACATACAAAAACAAATATTTAGAATTATAATTAAAATTACAATTGTCAACAGATGAAAATATCCAAATATGAAAATCAAGCTCCTGTCTTTTATACAATTGTGCTTTCAGTATATTTTCTGCCTTTTGCAGCATCTCAGAATCCCCACCCAACTTTATATACTTCTATAATACACATAGATTACCATGCACTGTCTACAATTTTTTCAAAATATTCCTATACAATTCCATCTGGATTTTTAAATAACGTTTCCCTTTTCCGTGTATGCAGGATACCTTTTTGTCTCTGTTCTTCCCTGAAATCTCAAACCCATTTTTTATCCCCGCAATATACTCTCTTCCAAACCCCTTAACAGCAAAAAAAACTGCCTTCACTCCAAATCCCACTGCAAACAGCGGCAAATTCAGCACGATCTGCCAAAGCGGCATGTTCTTATATATCATGTACACATTGTTCCTGGAAGAATATCTGACTTTAAAAAGATTATACCTGGAGCCGCTGGTACCGCTTCCCACATGGTAAACGCGTGCTGTGGGACAAAACCAGTTTTCATATCCATGAAGCCTGGCCCTGTACCCAATGTCCAGGTCTTCCAGATAGGCAAAATGCTCCTCATCAAAGTATCCGATTTCGTTTAAAATACTTTTTCTATAGATAGCAGCTCCCGCACAGGAGGCAAATATCTTCTTTCGCTTATTATAATTTTCCTCCGGCTTACCTTTACCGTCGGCAAAAGCCCATCCAAGAGCACAATAATAATTTCCGGCATCATCTATTCTGCTGTGATCATGCATCTGCAGCATTTTTGCCTGACACGAAAAAATATCAGGACTTTTTTTAATGTCCTGAACTAAAGCCTGAATAAATCCCTCCTGGACGATAGTATCATTATTCAAAAGCAGTATATATTTTGCCTGTGAACTGTGTATTCCCACATTGACCGCCCCACAGAAACCTGTATTCTCTTTTAGAGCGATCTGTCTGACCTGCGGATAATTCCGGCTGAGATATGGAATACTGCCGTCTTCTGACCCATTATCCACCACTACGATTTCAAATGAAGGAAAATCCTGCATGAGCAATGCGTCCAAACACTCTTTTAAATATTTTTTTCCATTAAAATTAGGAATAATTACAGATACTTCATACATGTTTTTCGGAAACCTTTCCGACACAGTCTTAGAATAAGACTGTGTCCTGAGATTTTTATTCTTTTGGCCGCAGGGAATAGTTCCATTTTGTAAGAGAAAGATTTTTATTATAGTAAGGATCCCCTTCTTTTAAAAGTGTTTCCCACCGGCAGCGCATGAACTCAATCTCACTCTGAAATCTGCGCACCTTCTCTTTGCTGTCCTCTGTCCCACGGCTCTTTGATTCATAATGATACAGCTCTGCAAAAGGATCATAAACAACCAAATATCCTTTCCGGCGTACACGAAGGCAAAAATCCACGTCATTAAATGCGACTGTCAATTTTTCCTCAAATCCATTGACTTCAAAAAACACTTCGCGTTTTACCATCATACAGGCAGCCGTGACCGCACTTAAATCCTGCTGCAGGGAAGCCTTATGCAGATAACCGGTACGCTCTCCCGGCATGTTGACGAACATATGTCCGGCGATTCCACCGATACCGATGATTGTACCTGCATGCTGGATGGTTCCATCCGGATAATACAATTTTGCTCCCACAATCCCTGTATCCGGCCTCTGGCAGTGTCCGAGCATATCTTCCATCCAATTAGGAGAAATCACTTCCATATCATTATTTAAAAACAGAAGATATTCTCCTTTTGCTTTTGATGCCGCATAATTATTGATCGCAGAGTAATTAAATGGCTTCTTCCATTTTAGAAGACGTATTCTGTCCTGTCTGCTCAGTTCACGATAATATGAAAAAATCTCCTCTGTCTCACTATTATTTTCCACAATAAGGATTTCAAAATTTTCATATGTTGATTTCTCAAAAATGGAGTCTATACACTTTTTCAAAGCTTCCTTCTCGTCTTTATTAGGGATGATAATGGAAACCAGAGGAGACTCCTTCACCTGATACTCCACTCGATAAAAACCATAGTCTTTTGTATGGATGACCTTTCCGTTAAGACCACTGCGCTTTAAATTGCCTTCGATTGCCCGCTTTCCCGCTTCATAGGCATACATTTTGCTGGCCGGATTATCCGCTGTGGAAGCCTGATGAGTCCGCCAATGATACAAAATTTCCGGTATATGATGTATTTTTTCAGCGCTCTCAACACATCGGAATATAAAATCATAATCCTGGGCACCATCAAATTCACTGCGGAAACCGCCTGTCCGTTCCATGATTCCGCGTCTTACCACAAACAGGTGACAGATATAATTATTCGCCCGAAGCAGATCCGGATTAAAATCCGGCTTCAGATGAGGCTGAAAATGTTCCGACAGATCTGCCCTCACCTTATCTTCATCCGTGTAGATCACATCAATGTCCCGATCTTTTTCCAAAGCTGACGCGATTTCATACAGAGCATTAGGGGCAAGCAGATCATCATGGTCCAGAAGTCCAATGTAATCACCTGTGGCCATGGCGAAGGCCGCATTAGTATTCTCTGCGATTCCAAGATTCTTGTCCAGTTTCTTCCACACAATTCTGCTGTCAAAAGAGGAATATTCTTTCAGTGTAAATTCCATGGAGGCATCTTCCGGACTGGCATTGGCTATACACAGTTCCCAGTTGCTGTAGGTCTGCTCTCTCAGAGAATCCATCATTTCCCGCAGAAATTTTTCAGGTGTTTTGTATGCCGGTACCACAATACTGATCTTAGGAGAATATTTCCATACCCGTTTCCGCTGTTTATCTAAATCTGCTTCTGTGGGACGGTATGCTTCATACCAGGGACCATACGGAACCTCTTCCGGTTCAAATCTTTCGTGCAGACGAATCCAAAATTCCTTCAGTCCATAATGTTTTAAATAGCGGTACCCCTTCTGTATGGTATACGGAGAAAGCTTTTTCAAAATTCTTCCCCACTCCAGTTTTCCTTTAGACATAACTTTTACCTCTGCAAATTCCATTCTTTTGGGCAGATTTACCCGTCCTTTTACTTATATACCCGTACATTCTACCACATTTTCTGTTTAAAGGGAACCTCGAATGTGCTATACTAAAGAAGATTGAGTTTAAACGGTTACTGTTCACGGAGTGAACAGTAACTAGAAATACAAGGAGGTCATATTTTGAAACTGGATAAAAAACTCTCTTTTGTTATTCCCTGCTATTATTCCGAAAAAACAATTTCTCTTGTTGTAGATGATATTTTCAAAGCATTTCCAAAAGAGGATTATCAATTTGAGATCATATTGGTAAATGACGGCTCCAAGGACAATACCTTCTCCGTGATCAAAGGTCTGGCAGATAAATTCCCGCAGGTCATTGCCGTGAATCTGGCCAAGAATTTCGGTCAGGATGCTGCTCTGATGGCCGGATACACTTATGCCTCCGGAGACTATATCATTTCCCTGGATGATGACTGCCAGAATCCTCCGATAGAGGCTCATAAACTGATCGCGAAAATAGAAGAAGGATATGATGCTGTGTTTGGAAAATATCATGTAAAGCAGCACAGTGCCTTTAAAAACTGGGGAAGCCGCCTGAATGATAAAATGGCCACAATGCTTTTAAAAAAGCCTAAAGACCTCACCTTATGCAGTTATTTTATCATGAATTCTTTTGTAAAAGATGAAATGCTGCGTTATGACAGCGCTTTTCCTTATATATGGGGGCTTATATTACGCACCACGGACCATATTACTAACGTTTTTATTGACCATAAAAAACGTGAAGTCGGTACAACCACCTTTACACTCGCTAAACTGATCCTGCTTTGGCTTAATGGTTTTACCTCTTTTTCTGTGAAACCACTTAGGATCGCAAGCTTTTTTGGCGGTTTTTTTGCATTTCTGGGGTTTCTGCTGACTATAATCATGGTGGTCCGCCAGTTCATCTGTCCGGAGCCAATCATTGGTTGGACTTCCCTCATGTGTGCCCTGCTTATTGTCAGCGGTCTGAATATGCTTATGCTTGGATTACTCGGAGAATATATCGGAAGAATCTTTATCAGTCAGAACAAATCTCCACAGTTTGTGGTCCGTCAGTTGTACAGACAGGAGGAACCTGAAGAAAATTAAAAAAGAAGGGGAGACAATGACTCATGCGAGTCATGATCTCCCCTTTAATGTCTTTCTATTCCCTACATTTCTATTATCTGTAATTAGGTGCAAACACAAGACAATAAACAGCAACAGCCGAAATAATATATCCCACGCTTAATACCCTGTAAATCCACTTTCTATAAACAGCCTTTTTCACAAACTTATCCATAATATTCTCATATCCCAGTGTAATAAAATACATAAACGATATCAGCATGGGCATAAGATAACGTCCCTGCGCTTGAAACTCACTGGAATACGCATACTTTATCAAAAGAATAAACGGAATTCCCATAGCTATAAGCATACAGATATGAAACAGGTTCTTTATATCCCATCTGCGCTCTTTTCGGATCGTGATAAACAGTGTAGTCGCCGACTTATCTTTTCTGCGCCTTACCTCTTTTTCCTTACCACTTACAAAAAACTGCTTTCTTATACAGAAAAACATTCCCAAAATACCTGCCGCATAAACCAGGCAATAAGCTGCAGACCAGATTTTCGGCATAAATATATCCAAAAACCCAAATGCCCCCACAAAGCTTACTGCAACGGTTGTCAGCCAGTTACACTCCCATTCCCCGGGAATCCAGAAAAACATATCCGTTACTCTCATTCCCATCCTCTGCGGTGTCATACGATTTGAGGGCTTTAAATCTTCTCTGGCATATAGTTCTGCATATTCTGACGATGTACTCATTCCCAATATATCTCCATGGTAGAGAATACCATTGCGTATAAACCACCAGCCAGCACAAATAATGATAACGCATGTAATCAATATCCCAAGAGAAAACATTTTCTTATAATTCCAACGCTTTCCTTCACAGAACAAAATACTTCCGCAGAAAAAGAACACGCTGCACAAAATATAACCATATGCATTATAATAAGACAACGCACATACTGACAATGCCGCACCTAACTCGATACAAACTCCTTTGGTCCAGCCCTTATCCATAGCTTTTATCCAGCACAAAATAATCCATGATGTGGAAAATACTGCTACGGAATCCGTATTTATATAGGAGTGAATAAATATTGCTCCAGGTAAAAAGCATACAAGAACCGTAAAGAAACCTGCGGCCTCTGTTTTAAACATCCGTTTTCCTATTTTATGTGTCAAAAATGCTGTGGCTGTACCAAAAATCACATTTACCAGCCTTGCTGCGATCACCGGAGCCATCTCTGCTGCCGAAAACAGTGACGCTGCTTTCCCCAGCACAGCCCCTAAAATATATGGGAGTATTGGATTAAAGGCATAGGATATACCCCAGAATTCATTTCTGATTTCAGGATCCCCACCGTGAGGAAGGCTGCCATGTTTCATAATATATTCCACGATCTGATAACGCATCCCCTCATCAGGGGATGCATTCAGGGGCTGTATCACTGCCCAGCAAAGCAAAAACACAAAGACTGCCGCCAGAAACAGTATTTCAGGCAAAATCTTTTTTATCTTTTTATTTTCCATCTTTTGTTATCAAGAGTCTCCTTCATATTTTTCAGGGCTCAGTAAAACTTATACATCATCCGTTACGTCTCAGTGAAAAGTCCTGGCTCTCCAACGTCAGATTTGGATTGTAATACGGATCTCCGTTTTTGAGTATCTCCGGCCACCTTTTTTCAAACGTTTCAATTTCCTTTGCAAAACGGGCCACTTTTTCCGGGGTGTCATCCAATCCTCTGGACTTAGACTCATAATGATACAACTCCGCATACGGATTATACACGATCAGATATCCTTCTTTCTGAAGTTTCAAACAGAAGTCAATATCATTAAATGCAACTTCCAGTTCCTCACTCAGTCCGCCTGCTGCATCATAAGCCTCTCGTTTTACCATCATACAAGCAGCGGTTACTGCGCTGTAATCCTGTGCACAGATAATTCTATGGCAGTAACCGGATTCCCCTCTCTTTTGCTGTACAAAACAGTGGCCTGCAATGCCTCCGAATCCGATTACTACCCCTGCATGCTGGATTGTCTCATCTTCATAATATAATCTGGCTCCAACCCCACCTACATCACTGCGCATACAGTATCCAAGCAGTTCCTCAAGACAATCTGCATTAATGATCTCCGTATCATTATTGAGAAGCAGCAGATAATCCCCTTTTGCATGGGAAATCCCAAAATTATTGATCGCGGAATAGTTAAACGTTCCTTCCCAGTAGACAACATGGGCTTTCGGATTTTCCTTTTCCAGTTTTTGATAGTAAGAAAAGGTGGCCTGTTCTGTGCTGTTGTTCTCTACAATTATATATTCATAATTTCTATAGCTGCTTTTTTCCTCAATCGCCCTGATACATCGTTCCAGATCATCAATATGGTCCTTGTTAGGTATTATAATGGATATCAGCGGATCATATTCCCGGAGATAGTGTGTTCTGTAAAGTCCCAGATATTCACCATTTTCCACTCTGGCCTTTACTCCAATCCTGTCATAATGGGCAAGTATGGCATTCTTTCCTGCTTCAAAAGCGTACATTTTACTTTCAGGATTTTCCGCAGTGGAGTCTTCATGACAACGCCAGTGATACAATACTTTCGGGATATGATAAATCTTCTCTCTTCCCGCAAATTCAACACAGCGGAAAATAAAATCATAGTCCTGTGCGCCATCATACTCTTTCCTCAGCATTCCTACCTGCTCGATTACGTCTCTCCTCACCACAAAAAGATGACAGATATAATTTACTGTGCATAATAAATCAATATTGAAATCCGGTTTAAAATGAGGCTGAAAGAACTTATTGCCATCCATGGTCATCTTATCCTCATCTGAATATAAAACGGATATGTCATCTTCCCTGTTGAGTGCCTTTACACATTCAAAAAGAGCGTCCGGAGTAAGTACATCATCATGATCTGCAAAGGCTATCAGTTCACCTTCTGCCATACGAATAGCCGCATTTGTGTTTTCTGATATCTGCATCGGCTTTTCATGAAAACATACCTTAATCCTTCCGTCTTCTTTTTGATAAGCCTCCAGAAGACTTTTTAAAGGGGATTCACTGCCGCTGCCGTCTGACAAGCATAATTCCCAATTTTCATATGTCTGCCCTTTCAGGGAATCGATCATCTGCTTCAGATATTTTTGAGGAGTTTTATACAGTGGTACTACTACACTGATTTTAGGAGAATATTCAAATGGAGTCTTCCTCTGATTTTCCAACTGCCCCGGTGTAGGTACATGCTTTGGCAGCCATTTTTCGTATGGAATGGGACCAGGCTCCTGGTTCGTAGCTTTCCTGACTACTTTCTGCAGCAATGCACCTACCCCATGCATTTTTAAATAACGGGTTCCCTTGTAATAGTATTTAACTAATTTTTCTTCCATAAGTCTTGAAGGTTTTAAATGTATCTTCCTTCTAGTTTTAGCACTTTTTCCGTCAAATACAAGATAAATGTACGGGTTATTTCCACATGGAAATTCCACATAAAATCCGCTGTTCTCCTCCACCTGGGCTTCCTTGTGCTGAGCCTGAACATCCGGTCTTTTTGTTCTCTGTACCTGGACTGCCAGACGCTTTTTATTTTCATCCTCTAAATAAATACTGAGCGGTTTCTGATAGACAGCCCACCCTCTCAGCCTGCAGGTACCAGCCTTTCTATCCACAGCTGTCTCTTCCAGATAATACTGAGGTTTTCCCTGCTTTCTTTGAAGCTGCCTAGCAGAGATGGAAAACCATTTCTGCCTGCTGCTGCCGTCTGTACTATAAATCGTCAGCTTTTTATACCGCTCCAGATGTGCAGGCAGTGTAACCTGTATCTGAATACGCATTCCGCTTGTCATCTGCATGTCCTGAAACCGGTCCATAGCACTGACATATTCCTGCGGCTTCGCCTCAACAGCCACCTTTTTCCCATCCAGAACAGCTTCCGCCTCATATCCTTTTGGCCAAGTACCCTCCAGAAGATACAAATTTCTGTCTGTGAGATGAAACCGTTCTCTTTTTACTTCATATATTTCTCTGGACATGCTAAATCCTTTCTGCTATTTCATCAGAAACTCCACAGTCTCCTGCCCTGTTTTCTGTGTAACATACCTTTCAAGCACTTTTTTATTGGCTGCCTTTCCCATGTTCCGTCTACGTTCGCTGTCTGTGATCAGAGTTTCCAACGCTTCTGCCCATTCTTCCTTGGTGCTGCATAGAAATCCTTCCACACCGTTTTGGATCAATGGTTCTAATTCTTTGTTTCTGCTCATAACACTGGGCACCTTTACAAGTGCAGCTTCCATCCATTTGTTTTCGGATTTACAGCAATGGAACACGGTATTTTCAAGAGGCATCAAATTAATATCTATCCCTGCAAGAACCTCCGGAAGCTTCTGCCATTCCATAAATCCAAGTTTTTCAATACGGTTTTGGAAGCGCTTCATCTTATCCTCTGAAAGCACGCCTACCAATTTCAAAGTTACCTGTGGATATTTTTCCATCATCTCGATCAGCGCATCCTCTATAATGGCGAAATCTCTGTCATGTGTTTTGGAACCGCTGAAATATCCGATATACACGTTTTCCTTTTCCGGCACTTGATTCGCAAGTGCATCATGGGATAGTATCTGCATCTCCATACTTGCAGTATTTCTGTTAACCACTACCGATTTACCCGGAAACTCTGCCGAAATTTCTTTTGCCAGGGTTTCCGTGGAGGTAATATATCCCCCGCACTGTTGCATACATGCATGGATTTTCTTGGTAGTGACGGAAAAATCTTTATATTCTTCCCCCTCCAGAAAATGCAGGGAAGATATTTTATCATAATCGAAAATCAGGTCATCAATATCATAGTATACGGGTATTCCCAGATCTTCTGCTTTATGAACAATCCGGCTGACACCTTCCTCATCACTACAGCGATAAAATACTACCGTTTTATAATCCTTCAATCTGCATTGTTCTATCTCTTCCATCTGTAAAAAATCCGATGCATAGCCATGGCACAAAAGCTGTTCCCTCAGATGCTCCACACGGTATCTGGAAGCAAAGGAAATTTCCTCTCCCAGAAACAGGATACGTTCTTCATGTACAGGCATCTCACCAAAATGGCAAACTTCTTTTGCAAAACGGGAGATTTCTGCCAAAACAGATACCGCATCCGTTTTGTCAAGTATAATTCCTCTGTCATAACGTGCCACTCTTTCTACCGGCGCACCAATATGAAATACAGCAATAGGCATTTTCATAGACATAATTTCAGAGGTTGTATATGAAAACGTCTCCGGCCAGATAGACGGAATAAAAAACACATCAATATCTTCTTCCAATGTAAGTTTAGGCAGCATTTCTCTTGTATATCTTCCTGTATAGGAGAAAACAGGGCTGTCGATCTCTTCGTCACTGACACCGATCAGGCGGATGCGTATATTGAGATTTTGCTTTTCTATCTCACGTACCATCTCTTTCACTACATCCAAACCTTTTTTATAACACAGGACACCCAGCAGTCCAATATTCAAGGTTGGGGTTGTCTTATATTTTCTGCTGATCGGAGGAAGATAATGTGGTTCGTGGGGAATTACTCTGATTTTATATATTGCAGGGTAAGCTCTGTTTAAAAGTTCTGCCGAATCATCTGAAAATGCAAATATTTCATCACAGTGCTTTAAAAAGTCTTCCCATTTTTCGCGCCAGATACTGCCGCTTTCATATTCCAGGCAGGCATTGCTTCTGTTATCCGGTATACATTTGTTGCAAATATCATCTGATGCGGCCTTGCAGTATTTCCCACTATGATCCATCAGATTGACTGCCGGGCAGATACAGAAGAAATCGTGAAGCAGCATACGCAGTACGGCCTGATGCTCTTCTTTCCATGCAGTTATCCTTTCCATAAAATCATAGAGTTTCGGATATGTCACCAGTTCATTAATCCAGATTTCTTCCACACGCCTTACCATTTCCAGCAGAAGCTCCAGGTTCTCTGAGAAGAACTGTATCCTATAATCTTTGTACTGGTATAAAAACAGATATTTATTTGTATAGATATCATACCGTATTATGATGAAACGGCAGCCTTTTTGCAGCTCCTCTTTCACCTTTTTATTCAGGTATTCTGTTGCACCCCCGCCCAGATTATGGTCAAAAGCCACTATGGTTTTTACCTCTGTTTTCTGGTTCAGCAACTGCATAATGGCATAGAGCCTTACCATTCTGGCAGGGTCAATTCTACAGAACTCTGCTACATCCTTATTATAATCCGGATGCTTTTCCAACAGTTTCTTAGAATGCTTCTCAAGAAGCATCATTTTTTCTTCTGACAGAAAGCTGCCTCCGTGTTTGTGATATACATACAGGTTATCCACATGGACATTTCTGTAGCCTGCCCGCAAAGCTCTTTGGCACCAGTCATTTTCTTCCCCATACCCTTTGCCAAAATTCTCTTCATCCAGGTATCCGATCTCTAAGAGCGCGTCACGGTTCATCCCCATACAAAAGCCAATTCCTGTAGGCATGGATGGGTATTGGGGTTTCATGCTTCGGAACACGTCATCAATCTGCCATAGCTTCATATCTTCAAAGATTACATTGTCCTTACAGAAATCAGGAAAACTGCAGAGTGTGCCGCAAGTAGTAAAAGGTGTTGTAGTTGCCACCTTGGTACCACATAGAATAGGATACATCAGACGTTCCAGCCAGTCTTCCGGCACTTCCACATCCGTATTGAGAAGCACTACGTGGTTCTGTGCCAGTTTTAATCCTCTGTTTACTGTCTTCAAGAATCCCAAATTCTGCTCATTTCTAAGAAGAATAACTTCCGGCCGGTCTTTTGCATACGCTTCCAAATACTCTTTGACCTTATTATCCGGACTACAGTCGTCTATAAGAATCAGTCTGTACCTCATTCTGGTCTTTTCCACCCCTGAAAAGAGTGCATCAAAAAACTGAAGGCCATTATAAACCGGTACAATAATATCTACCTCATGGGTAAGATAATCTTCCGGGAAACAAATCGGCTTATCCACATAACATTTTTTAAAATATCGTATATCTCCGATACTCGTCTCATCTTCTGCTGAAAATACCTGAACATCTGCATCCGCCGGCAGAGACCTGTCTCCTGTGACCGTCCCCAGCAGTCTTCCGCCAATACCGTCAATGGTATCAAATTCAAAGTAAACATCCAGATCAAACGGTGAATACACGCTTGCGGCAACAGAAAATCCACTGCTTTCCGCCTCGGGATTACCCATGTTTTGTGCAACGTCTTTTCTGTAAATGACCTGGTACCCGGTTTCACTGACCTTATTTTTTCCGTGATAAAATGCGATTCTCGGTTGTCCCATTTCATGAGCCGGATCGAACACCCAGCCTATAACAGAGAGGAGCTTATTTTCATAGGAAATCTGATCCACACTGCCCGGACATATTAAAATATGCGGCTTGTCCGGATTCTCCTCCCCCCTAAGTTTCCTGACGACAGGACGAAGGACCTTCTTTGCACGGCTTTTTATTGTATCCGCTGGCTGTTCCTCATTTGATTCCTTCTGCTGGACCACCGGTGCCTGAGGAAATAATTTCTCTTGTGTCATTTTCTCCAGAAGCCTTGTCTTATACGCTTCATCCAAATACCAGAATTTACCTTCAATTACCAGGTACTCAACATTTTCCGGGTTCGGTGTACTGATGATATAATTGGGGTCATCGGTTATAAATACTGTGCTGTCTTTTTCATCCAGATGCAGACCATTTGCCACCAACGCAACCCGGCAGTTACAATCTACTCTGTCGATTCTGCATTTACAGAAATATCCATTCTCAGGATCCCACCTAAGGCCTTTTACTCCGGTAATACCCCGCAGATCATAAACCGCTTTAAAATAATTACGCTCTAAATGAACTTTGGCTGTCACCACCTGTGTTTCACTTAAGCCGCTGCCCAAATCATAATAGATTTTGCTGTCAAGATATTTCTTCAGGTTTTCCTGTTCTGCAATCTGTTCCAAAGAAACAGGAACCGGCGTTTTTTCGTATCTTGACAGTTGGTCACACCCAACATAAGTATATGCAAAATGCAGTGCCCACTGAAGATAAACTTCCTGGTCAGACAAGGATATCCCCATTCTCTTTATAATCTTGTGACGCGGGCATACAGCATCCAGTGACGGCATCTTTGTATAGATTTCATTCAAAAGCCGCCACATGATAAAATCAACCGGCACAGGAAAATCAGCTACCCATTCATAATCAATAATGGTCTGCTCCGTTCCTTCCAGAAAAATATTCTGACAGATCAAATCAATATTGGCAGGGGCAATACACCTTAAAGAAGTCCTGCCTTTTGTGTCACCGAACATAGCAGAAAACGCTTCTGTATGATAGCCCTCAACAGTTTGACTGCCATCAAAATACGTTTCATAGAGATTCAGGAAAAGCTGTTCAATACTTTTGCCATCCCCCTCTTTCAAAAAATCTTTTATCACATTATAGTAAGTTCTTCCTGTCAGAAATTCGTATGACACAGCACCGTCTTTATACACTGACGGCAGATTTCTATAAGTACCGGGCAGCTCTGTCCGCCCATAATCCTCCATCTGATGCAGAAATTCTTTTGCCTTTGTATTCATAGCCTGCTTTTGAACTAAAATTTCATGCTCCTTTTTAATGATCAAAGTCATGACCCGGAACTCTTCTTTTCTCTCACTATTGATTTTAGCATATAGAATTTCCGTATTCCGGATGATTTCTTCTCTGGAAGCCTCCACAAGAAAAGAGTTCACGAAATCATCCATGACTTCTTCCCGCAAAAGACTGTGTGCCACATCCGTCTCGTTAAACAGTTGAAATCTGTTTTCCGTAAACACTGGATATTTTTTTCCATAACCGATTACTTTTAAAGTCTCATCTGTAAAAATTTCTGTCGGAAATTTATAATCCGGATAGGGATAATAATACTTCATATGACAAAGGCCGCTTTTCTCAAACAGCCTGGTAAGCTCTGACTTAGAAAATGTACGCACAGAATTATTGCCTGAATAACGGTTAAGCCCCAGGAAATATAAATCCGTATGATCCTCAGGTGCCCCGGCAAAATATTTCAGTCCCAGACGGTTTTCAATAGATACCAGCAATTTTCCGTCAGGTTTTAAAAAGGATGCCATTTTATTTAGAAAGGATTCATAGGGAGTTTCTCCATCCGTAAAGCTGGCTGCATATTCCAGAACTCCATTCAGGACAATGTAGTCAAAATCATTTTTCAGCACCATGTCATTTAAATTTCCAACCATGATCGTCAGGTTATCTAAAGACTTATGCCGCTCATAATTGATAGACGCACGTCTGCCGGAAAGTTCCACTGCAGTCACCTGGCCCGCTTTTTCACACAGCATTCCTGTCAGAGCACCACATCCTGCCCCAATCTCCAAAACAGAATCCTGCTTTGTGAAAGGGTACCAGTTTAAAATATTTTCCCTTATCCCTGCAAAATGATAAACCATGGGAAATTCAACCTGTTCTTCCGGAAGTTCCTCATAGGTTATCCCTTGTCTGGCCATTTCCAGCATCCGCTCTTCTATATCCCCGTCAGAATACTGTCCATTCTGCGTGTCATAATCATAATTTAACTCTGCCATACAAAACTCCTTCGCAAACTGCTTATTTCAGCGTAACTTTAGAAAACATATCAAAATAGCCGACTGCCTTCTTATCTGTAATGACTGTAAGGTTGCAGACATCATAAAGTCTGTGGAAAACTGTAAACTCTCCGTCTCTGTATCCCGTACATCCAAGACATAACATATATTCTCCCGCTTCCAGACTCATCATCTGGGTGAATGTGATTTCCTGGATATCCCCTGATTTTTTAGGTGTGACCGGTGAATTTTCATACATGGTATTGGTACCTGTAAGCTCTGTCCCTTTAAGGTCTTTGATCGTAAAGGCAAAAATCGGTTCACTGATATCCTCATTAAACTTAACTTTCATTTTAACTGAAAATTTCTGTCCCTTATCTACCGCATTTGTTATCAGCCCTGTATGATCATAAATCCCGAAATCCACGATTTCGGCCAGTTTGCTTCCATACTCCAACAGTTCCGGATTCAGATTTAATTTTTCCTTTTGAAGGCTGTCCGTCTCCTCCTGAATGCTCTCATGATCTCCGGAATTTTCTGCATCTTCATCATCCAGCTGATTGACCAGAACTTTACGATAAAGATTCACCATCTCTTTCGCACCGCCCTCTGCCAGTTTCCGGCCTCTGTTCAAAAGTACCACTCTGTCACAGTATTTTCCAATACTGCTCAAATCATGGCTGACGAATAAAATGGTCTTACCCATTTCCTTGAACTCTTCAAACTTCCTATAACATTTTGCCTGAAAAAATACGTCACCAACCGAAAGCGCCTCATCAACGATCAATATCTCTGGTTCAATATTGATAGCAATAGCAAAGGCAAGACGTACAAACATACCACTGGAGTATGTCTTGACCGGCTGATGGACAAAATCTCCAATATCCGCAAAATTTAAAATATCATCCATTTTCTTGTCTATCTCTTCTCTGGAAAATCCAATCATCGTACCGTTCAGATAGACATTTTCAATGCCGGAATACTCTCCGTTAAAACCTGCCCCTAATTCCAGTAAGGCTGAGATACGGCCATTTACACGCAGATTTCCTGCTGTTGGATTCAGAACACCTGTAATGATCTTTAAAATTGTTGACTTTCCGGAACCATTAGTTCCGATAATACCAACAGTTTCTCCCTGATGTACTTCAAAAGATACATCATTAAGGGCATAATGCTCTTTATATTTCTTCTGTTTTGACAATCCAAGGGATTCCTTGAGCCTGTCCATAGGCTTGTCATATAATTTATACATTTTACTTACATGATCTACAGCAATTGCAATTTCTGACATATTTAATCCTCTCTTATAGCACATCTGCAAAATGCGGCTTTAATCGCTTGAATATCACAGTTCCCAGAATGAACAGTACAATGGTCACACCCCAGAAATATAATCCCCATTTCAGATGGTCTGTCAGCCATACACGGCCCAGAATGGAATCCCGATATCCGGAAACAATATAATACATTGGATTCAGCTTAAATGCTTTCACAAACAGGGGATGGTCTGCCATACGTCCCAAATCCCACATGATTGGTGTCAGCCAGATGCCCACCTGCAAAAATATGCTGATGATCTGCGTCAGATCCCTGAAAAAAATAACCACTGCACTGGTAATATATACAAGCGCCAAAGAGAACACAAAAGTACATCCTGTATAATAAATGATCTGTATGGTATGTACAGTCGGCGGATAACCGTTGGCCGCACACACAACCAAGGCAAACACAACGAAGAACACATGGACAAAAAAAGCAGAGATCACTTTTACCATGGGAAGGATACTGATCTTAAAAACAACCTTTTTAACCAGATAATTGTACTCAATCAATCCGTTTGTCCCGGCATTCAGGGCATCCTGAAAAAAGAACCATGGTACAATACCCGAGATCAGGTATAGCACAAAAGGATATTCAGCCATATCTCCCGCTTTCAATCCGATCGTGAAAACAAACCAATACACCATAATAGTTACAATTGGCTGGATAAAGGCCCAGACAATACCCAGGTATGATCCTGCATATTTTGTTTTAAAATCATTTTTAGCCAAGGTCAGGATCAGTCCCCTGTTATGGTAAAGTTCCAATGGTAATCCAAATATTTTTTCTTTCATACTCTGCTCCTGTTTACCTGTTTTCTGTATACGCTTTGATTCCGCCCCACTTATGATCTTTTTCAGAGATAATCAGGTCATTCTCTGTCATACCCTCCGGGATAGGCCATTCAACACCAATATCCGGGTCATTCCATTTCAGACCGCCCTCATCATTGGGATGATAAAAGTCTGTGCATTTATACGCAAACTCTGCAGAATCCGACAACACCACAAAACCATGTGCAAAGTTTTTAGGTATAAAAAACTGTTTTTTATTTTCTGCCGAAAGAAGAACGCCATGCCATTTTCCAAAAGTTTCGGAGCCTGGACGTAAGTCCACTGCCACGTCAAAAACTTCACCGCTTACAACTCGGACAAGTTTATCCTGTGGAAAGTTGATTTGAAAATGCAGGCCTCTTAAAACACCTTTTCTGGAGCTTGACTGATTGTCCTGTACGAATTCCATATCAATCCCTGCAGCTTTATAATCATTGTAATTATATGTTTCCATAAAATAGCCTCTCTCATCCCCGAATACCGCCGGAGTGATGATCTTTAATCCTTCAATTCCGCATGTCTCTACTGTAATTTTACCCATTGTTTTGTCCTCTTTTCATTATTTTTTAATGTTATATTTTTCTTTTCCTATTTTTCTTTCGTCTCTTTTTCTTTCTATCATGACGAACCAAAGCCAACAAAAGCACTATCATTAGGATGATCAATGCCGCCATAAGAATAAGTAGTATACTGGTCAAAGATATTTTTTCTTCCTTACTTACCTTACTATCACCGGAATTCGTGTCTGCGGATTGTTCACCCGCTATACTCTCCTGCTTCTTCTCTTCCTTAGTTTCTTTTTTCTCTGTCTGGGGTATTTCTTTTTTTTCACTTCCCAAATATTGAGCACCAAGGCTATATTTAATCAACGTACTTCCATCTTCTTGTTGTTCTTCAGTTTTTTCCAATTGTTCCAGGGTCATACCCTTCGGAAGAATAACGTTCCCCTCATTCAACTGTTTTTTTACAAAGTTCTGGAATCCATAGTTAAATAGATTCGTTGTATCCAAACAATTTGGTGCCATATCTGCACCTTTCATTACTACAGCCAGGTAAGTAACACCATTTTGTACGGCTCCAGTCACCAACGTCTTTCCCGCCGCCTCCGTACTGCCGGATTTACCTCCTATACATCCTTCATAGTGTTCAGGGCTCTCCTCTGCAAAGAGTGGGTGGTGGGTATGAAGCCTTCGTTCTGTTGCTGTCATATTTGTAGGAGGAATATAATAGGTCTGTGTCCCAATAACCTCACGAAATGTATCATTTTTTAATGCCTCTCGAAATATTAACGCCATATCATAAGCAGTCGTATAATGATTCTCATCCGGTAAGCCGCTGGCATTTGTGAAGTGAGTATTTTTACATCCAATCTCTGCTGCTCTCTGATTCATTAATTCCGCAAATGCTGCTTCTGTACCGGAAACTGTTTCGGCAAGCTGAACTGCCACTTCATTTGCAGACTGAACCATCAAGCCATATAGACAGTCTTCCACAGTTATGACTTCGCCCACCTGCATATTGATCGTACTACTCCCTGCCACCAATTCTGCTGCAACTGCCGTTTCAGAAAAAGTAATCTGAGAATC
>OASX01000748.1_pt1 | contig 22366 bp, 26 predicted proteins | sample 1516531 | NCBI WGS metagenome assembly OASX01 (sample SAMEA2579911, study PRJEB22360) | human gut metagenome | biome: human gut; feature: human-associated habitat; material: faeces | place: Denmark | collected 2008/2010
TTAAAGGCACTAAAGTATCTGAGAACAAGTAAATTGTTTACTGAACATAGAAGAAAGCAACTTAAGAATACTAACTTTACTATTTTTTCCAATAACTGCTGGAGCGGCATGATTTATGAGAGTTATAACCTTCCGAAGGAATCCCCAACGGTTGGTATGTTTTTTATGGCAGATGATTATATCAAGTTTTTGACACATTTGAAGGAATATATTGCCGCACCGCTCTGTTTCATTCAACCAGGCGATTCCAGATGGAAGAATGAGGACGCTACAAAGGGTGATAAACGATTTGGCTCATATCCGATAGGAAAACTTGAAATTTCTAACGGGGGGGGCAAACAGAGAGTATAGAAATTTTCTTTTTGCATTACCATAGTGCACAAGAAGCAAAAGATAAATGGGAGAGACGGATTAAACGAATTAACTGGGACAAACTGTTCGTAAAATTCAATGACCAAAATGGTTGTACAGAGGATCATATAAAAGCTTTTGATGAGTTGCCGTACAAGAACAAGGTTTGCTTTACGGTAAAGGCTTATCCGGAGTATAAATCTGTGATACGGATAAAAGCACCGAAGAGTCATGAATTTATTAGAGCCAGTTATGAACCGTTTGGAAAGAACAAAAATATTGATATCACAAAGGTGCTGAATAATTTATGATTCAGCCGTTTGTAATGGAGGAATCATGAAGAAAATCAGTATCATAACTAAAGCAATGACTTCTGGTGGAGCTGAGAGGGTAATTGCTCAGTTATCTAACTATTTTGTTAGTCATAGTATTGCTTGCAGAATTATTACGACTGAAAATTGTGAGGTAATGTATCCACTTGATGAAAAAGTTGAACTAGTGGCCATTGGAAAAAAATCAAATAATAAAATAATTGACCGGATATTGAGATATAAAGCGGTTAGAAAACTGGTCTTATCAAATAAACCAGATGTTGTATTGACAATGCCGGAAGATACAGGTATCTATGCCATTTTAGCACTGATAGGCATAGGAATTCCAGTCTTTGTTTCTGAACGAAACAATCCATGGATTATGCCAAATGTAAAAATTACACGACTATTAAGAAAAGTGGCATACCCATTTGTAAAAGGTATTATATTTCAAACCGAAAAAGCTAAGTCGTTCTTTCCTAAGCACATACAGAGAAAAGGGGTTGTTTTACAAAATCCTGTTGATGCAACAAGAATCCCTATGCCTTATAAAGGCGAACGTAGAAAAGTGATTGTTGGAGCTGGGAGACTTGAAAAACAGAAAAATTTTTCATTGCTGATTTCTGCGTATGCTGAGTTTGCCAAAGAAGTTCCTGGGTATGAGCTATATATCTATGGGGAAGGTAAATTAAGAAATCAGTTAAAAAAAGAAGCTGAGATATTAGAAATTGCAGATAAAGTACATCTTCCAGGAAGGAAAAGCAATCTCTTGGAATTGCTGAATGATTGTTCAATGTTTGTTCTTTCATCTGATTTTGAAGGCATGCCAAATGTATTAATCGAAGCTATGTGTATGGGTATGCCTGTAATTGCTACTGATTGCCCTTCAGGAGGTCCAAAACAATTAATCAAAAATAATGTTAATGGTCTGTTAATTCCAGTTGGGGATAAAATGGCTATGGTTGTGGCTATGAAAAAATGTGCAGAGATTGAGAATCAAAAGAGAATGGCTACCAATGCATATAAAATTAAGCAAAAACTCGTAGGAGAGGAAATTTTCACAGAATGGTATAACTTCCTTTTCCGCGAGAGGTAAGGATGTTAAAGATGAGGATAAAATTTAAAACTCAGTCAATTACCCTGATTTATTATATGGTGTTTATTGTTACCGCTTTAGGTATGTTATATAAATACGCACCTTTAGGAATATTGAGAAGAGGCTATATCGCATGTCGACTTTTACTACTAACATTATTGTGTATACACTGGATAATGAATTTCGCTAAAAATACAAAACTGTACAAGGATAATTTGATACTGATTGTGTTTGTTTGTTATGAACTGATTATTTCAAAAATACGTGGTTTACTTATTTTTCCAGATGCATATATAGATATATTGACTTGGCCTTTGCTGTATTTGTGCTTCAAAAATTTTATGCGTCGTTATAAATTGCCAAAAAGAATTGGTAAAACCACAAGAATGATGATGATAATGATATTTTTGCTTTCCATTCCTCTTATCATTAAACATAGACTTGGTGATGGTAATGTTGGTGGAGTAGTTTTTTATGTGTACTATTGCATTACATTCCTTCCAATGGTGTTGTATACGGTTGAAGATAGTAAAACAAAAAATAGAATGTTCTTAATAACGATTCTGTTGTTGATGTTGAGTACAAAACGGTCAGGAACCGTTGTAGCAGTAATAGGATATGTTATTTATCTATTTAATGATGTACGTGTTCGAGAAAACATTAGGAACAAAGGAAGAAAATATCTACGATACATATTTGTGATGATATTAGCCGTATTTATGTTATATGCAATGGATAGGGTGTTTTCATTTGCAATTTTTGAAAGATTGAGAGCGCTTTCCTCTGATCAGGGTTCAGGACGAGAATATATATGGGCTTATATTTTAAATGCCTTTCATCAAGCAGACACTAATATTAGATATTTTGGGCATGGATTTCAAGCGGTTTATTATCGTCTTAAGCCTTTTGGCGTAGATAGATTGGCACATAATAGTTATCTTGAGTTTTTATATGACTATGGCTACATAGGTTTATCAATCTTTATTATGTTCCTGATAGGGATGGTTAGAAAGGCGATATCCGCATTCAAGAATAGAGATTATAAGACACCAATAATGTTGTACACGCTGTTAATTTGTGTAGTATTCGGTTATACTAGCTACCTTTTTGAGGAATCTGCAATTATGGTGCCTATAGCAATTTTTTGGGGCTGTTTTGATGGTGAACAGTACAAGAGCAAAAATAATTTGATTGCCGAATTATTTATTGAAGCGTCGTCTTAAAATAACAGAGGATTGAGAGTGTAAAATTATGAATAAAAAATTACGTAGTGCAATTAAACGAATGGTTTATTCTGGTAAATTTGATTTTCTTTCAGATAAGAAATATTTAGAACTGTTATTCTTTGCACATTTAGACAGAAAATTAGATTGGGGAAATCTTAAGACTTTTAATGAGAAAGTTCAATGGCTCAAATTGAATAATCGCAAAGAAGAATATACCATGATGGCGGATAAGTATGCGGTTAAGGAGTATATTGCTGGTATCATTGGTGAAGATTATGTAATCCCGACTCTTGGAGTGTGGAACTATTTTGATGAAATTGACTTCGATACATTGCCGGATCAATTTGTGCTTAAATGTACCCATGATTCAGGTGGTTTGGCAATTTGTACCGACAAGTCAACGTTTAGTATTGTAAAGGCAAAGGAAAAAATAGAGAAATCTTTACGGCGAAATTATTATAAAAGTAGCAGAGAGTGGCAATATAAAAATATTCCACCTCGCATTATTGCGGAGCCATTCATTGGAAGTAATAGTAAAGCTCCAGAGGATTATAAATTCATAACATTCAATGGTGAATTGGATACGGTTATGGTTTGTAAGGGGAGAGATGTTGGACATCCGTGGTTCTATTTCTACGATAAAGATTGGGAACGAATCATTTATCAGCATCCTGAACTTGAAAAAAAGGATGAAGTTGAGAAACCAGAAAACTTTGATGTAATGCTGAAAATTGTTGAGCGTTTAGCGAAGGGCTTCATCCATATGAGGGTGGATTTATATAATGTCTCAGGTAAAATTTATTTTGGAGAATTGACTTTCTACAATCAGAGTGGATTTGATACTGACATTACTTATGAAACTGACCTTGCGTGGGGTAATAAAATGAATGTTCCGTTTTGACAATCAAACTCATCGATAGAGTTGTACGGTGAAAGGGTAATACAATCAGACAGTATGGATAAGCAAATTGAAATTAACGTCTTGGTTTTGCTATCAACTGAGAGATTAAGAACGGAATGTTATAAATTTTTAAGGGGAGGATGACAAAATGAAGGTGTCAATTATCATTCCAGCCTATAATGTTGAAAAGTATATTGAACGTACATTGAAATCATGCGTTGAACAAACATATAAAAATGTGGAGATCATTGTTATTAATGATGGATCTACAGATAAAACCGAAGAGTACATTGATAATTTAGCTAATTCGCGGATTAGAAAAATTAGTCAAATTAATAAAGGTGTGTCGGCTGCAAGAAATCTTGGATTAGAAAAAGCGACAGGTGATTTTTGCGTATTTGTCGATGGCGATGACTGGTTAGAGAAAGATGCTGTAGAAAAACTAGTTGATGCATATAAACGTGAAGGGTGTTTTGTTGTTTCAACATATAAAGATGCTTATATAGAAGGAGAAAACATCCGCATTGATGGAAGTATGACAGAACTTGGTCATGAAGGTCGAGTGGAGTGGAGCGGATATGGGAGCTCATACAAACCATACTTTAATCTAAAAAGTTCCTGCTACAAGTTATATGATATGCAAATTATCCGAGAAAAGCAGATTGTATTTAACCCAACCATTCAAAATGGAGAAGATGGATTGTTTGTTTGTCAATATTTGCAATATACTAAGAATCTTTACTATCTGCCACAACAATTATGGATTATTTTGAATAGGGATAATAGTGCTAGTAGAAGTGTATTTAATCCGACACAGCTGTCGATTATTCGTGCAATTGAGAAAATGAATGCCTATTCTAAATCGGAAGATGACAAAGTATTTTTTGAACAATATCGCTCTGAACGAATATATTATTATGGATGGCAGTTAATCCTATCAAAGTATAACAATTCAGAGACTATTAGGGAGATGCGTATCTACTTGTTTGATGGAGCATGGACTTATTTTGCAGGGGGATATAAACTGAAATCAAAACTAAAATATATGTATATGATACTTTGGTATCTTATTCATTGATACATATTGTTAAATGTGAGGAGGTCCAAAATGCTAAACGATGTTTTGAATATAATGGATGTGGTTGTGCTTCGACTTCGCTACATTCAGAGAATGCGACTTGAAAGAAAAGAGTTCCATAAGTGTATTTTATCAAAGCCTATTATGACTAGAAAACAAAAAGAAGAAGTCATAAGGGTTTGGGGTAAATACGCAAAAATTGATCCAGTCTTTCATGAATTTTATTATGAGAAAACAGGTGCTTTTTCACCGTTCTATGTACCGGACGATTTGTGGTATACATACATGGATGCATATTTTAACAACAAAAATGAGGCAAAGGCTTTTGACAATAAATGCTATTATAGCAATTATTTTTTAGGGATTAATATGCCAAGAACAATTGTAAAACGAATTAATGGATGCTATTTGGATGAAAACAATTGTATTGTTGAAGATGTCGCCACAAAGTTGTCTGCTGAAAGAAAAGAAATCTTTATTAAGGAAGCAGTCGAATCTTGTGGTGGACATGGTGTAATTTGCTGTAAGGAAGATGAATTTGATAAAGCAATAGAATTTCTACAAAGTACTACAGTAGACCTTGTAATCCAAGAATCATTGACTCAGTGTGATCAATTAAAGGCACTGAATCCTAGTTCTGTAAATACTATTAGGGCTATTTCAATTTTGGAAAATGGAAAGGTTACGATTTTGTCAAAAATCTTAAGAATGGGAGTTACTACTGCCAGGGTTGATAATGCTTCTAGTGGAGGAATTACTTGTGGAATTGATAATAAAGGGAAATTGAAGAAAATCGCATATAGTGCGAAAGGAGAAAAATATACAGTACACCCACAGAGCAAAATCTTGTTTGACGGTTATCAAGTGCCGGCAACATCTGAAATTGATGAACTAATTATGAAAATCCATCCGACTATGGGGAGATTTACTCTTATTTCGTGGGATTGGGCAGTTGATCAGAATAATCGCCCAGTTTTGATAGAAGTTAATTTGAGTAATGGCGAGCTTGATTTCCATCAACTTAACAACGGCCCGTTATTTGGGGACAATATTGAGAATATTATGGATAAAGTATTTGAAAAACCGATGACAGCAAAATCTTCGATTATATAAATCCGAAGATGAGAAGTAGTTTTTTTACAAATGATGCTAAAAGAGAAAGGAAACATGGTGATTTTTCATGATATCACCATTTTGATAAAATGAAAACAGCGATTATAACTCTGGTTGGCGATTTCAATTATGGTAATAGATTACAGAATTATGCTTTACAAGAAATATTAAAATCATTCGGCGTTGATGTAACTACAATAGATAATCTGTCATCCCCAATAAAAAACAGAATTAAGGAGCAATTTTTTGAACGAATCAATGGCAAATGGCACATGAAGTCAAAAGCTGATCGGGTACGAGAGAGTAATTTAAGAAGATTCACTCGCAAGTATATATCTATGTCACCAGCCAACTTCACCAGCAATGATTTTGATTACTTTATTGTAGGTAGTGATCAGGTTTGGAATCCATCCTTTTGGGGAAAGAATACAGATTGCTATTCTGCAAAAAGATATTTGCTGAGAGATGTTGAACCCGAAAAAAGAATTTCTTATGCAGCAAGTTTTGGCGTTGAGCAATTAAATGAATTATGGACTCCGATTTTTCAGGAAGAATTGTCTGCATTTAGGGCTATAAGTGTACGCGAAGCATCTGGTGCAGCCATTATTCGGAATACATGTGGAAGAGATGTTGATCTGGTTCTTGACCCAACATTGGTTCTACCAAAAGAAAAATGGGTTCAATTGGCTTCGAATGTACATGAGAAACCTTATATTTTTCTTTTTTATTTAGGTGATATGTCTAGCCAGCAACATAAATACATTGAAGGACTTGCTCGAGAACATGATTATAAAGTCATTGACATGACCAACAAGAGAGATCCTTATTATCATTGTAAACTGGAAGAATTTCTTGGTTTAATTAAGAATGCAAAAATGGTGTTTACGGATAGTTTTCATGCTACAGTATTCTCTATTGTTTTCCATACACCATTTTTAGCCGTTTCGAGGGAACAGAAAAATTACTGCAAAATGAGTAGCAGATTGGAAACTTTGCTTGCTATAGTTCAGATGGAAGATAGATTCAATAACATGGATATTGAGGATCCATTTGCATGTTCATTTGATGGCGTGGATGATTTGATCAACATAAAAAAAGATGATTGTATGAAGTATTTAAGAAATGCCCTAGGTTTGTGAACGGTCGAATGATCGGATTTTGCTGACTTCGTATGGAGATGGTAATAGGGGCGTGTTTTCAGGAGGTTAGTATGGGTTCATCAAAATATACAAAACTGGTAAAGAATACGGTACTATTTGCAATAGGTAATTTCAGTACAAAAATACTGACATTTCTGATTGTTCCGCTTTATACATATGTTCTTTCTACAGAAGAATATGGACGTATTGATTTATTTACAACCACAATTAGTTTCTTGGTACCGATCGTAACGTGTCAGGTTCAAGAAGCTATGATAAGGTATTTATTAGGAAAAGAAATAGATGAGCACACAGCCGTTAGCAACTGCTGGGCCACCTATTTATGTGGATCAGTAATATCTATTGCCTTACTTCCACTTTATAAGCTTTATTTCAAGACGTTATTTTTAGCATTGTTTTTCACGGTGTTATTACTATGTAATTCGTTTAACTCCATCTTTACACATTATTTAAGAGCGGTAGGAAAGAACATTGCCTATATAATCAAGGGAATAGTAGGTACAGCAGTCCTGTTATCATGTAATGTTATTTTCCTTGTTGTATTGAAACTAGGTATGATGGGATACCTTTATTCAATGCTGATATCTCAGATTGTTGGAGTTTCATATTTACTGTTTATCGGTCAGCTGTGGAAAAAATTAAACTTTAAGGCTTTGGAAAAAGATTGGTTGAAAAAGATGCTATTGTTTAGTATACCACTTATTCCCAATTCTCTTATGTGGTGGGTAATGTCTGCCGGTGATAAATATATAATTAATTATTTCTTGGGCGATAGTGCAAATGGTATTTATTCTCTATCATTAAAGATTCCAACAATCATCACTCTGTTCTACTCTATTTTTTTTCAGGCATGGCAGATGTCGGCAATTGAAGAGAATAATGCTGAAGGCAGAAGACAGTTCTATGAAACAGTGTACAAGCTAACAAATGCATTATTGGCAGGAATGATTGCTTGTATTATCATTGGTATTAAGCCTTTATATATTCTTATTATGAGCGAACGCTTTGCACCTGCATGGATATATGTGCCGATTCTGGCTTTGGCTACGGCATTTAATTGTCAGTCTTCATTTTTCGGAGTAGTGTATACGACTTCTGAAAAAACAAGAAAAGCATTTATTACTACTGCATTGGGTGCAGCGATGAATGTTCTTTTTAATTTCCTGTTTATTAGGCCGTTAGGTTTGCAAGGAGTTGCGATTGGTACGTGTCTCGGATATGTTGTGGTTTCATTAATTAGAGCACGGGATTGTCAGAAGGAAATACATATGGGGTTTGACATTGTACGAACTGTTATCGCTATAGCGATATTGACTGCTCAAGCTGTTGTCACTATTTTGCTTGGAAATATTGAAATATCGGTGGCTGGTGTAGTTAGCATTTGTGTGATCGTTTTACTTTATAGAGTGGAAGTTAAAGAAATCTTTTGCAAGATATTTGCAATGGTCAAAAGAAAATCGTAAATTGAGTCTGTAAAAGAATCTGGTAGTTTTGGGAGGAATGATTTTGAAAAAGATTAAAACGCTTATTTATAATACGAAAGAGAAATATTTAATCTCTAGAGCTAGTAGTTTTGAACTAAAGCGTATTCGGGAGCAAAAGCGAGCTGTGATTAGAAGGGATATAAAACTCTCAGATTCTCAGATTAAGGAAATAGATGACTTGTTTGTGCAAAATCTTGGAGAAAAAATACCATATGATTGGCATCAGCATTATATGGCATACACAGGGAACTTTGATAAAGCATATTTTCCTGATCATCTATATATCCCAGAGTTCGAACGATATATGAATACGTTTACAAATTATAACAAGGTATATGAAGATAAAAACCTAGTGCCAATTTTGGCAAGTGTTGCTGGGATAAAAGCAACAGAAACCATTATTTCATGTAGAAGAGGCCTTTACTATATAGGCAGTATGTGTGTTGATGATGTGAAACAGTGTGCTGAATATATAGATGGAAAAGGAACACTGTTTGTGAAACCATCAATAGACTCATCGAGTGGACAAGGTTGTATATTGATTGAAAGTGAAGACGGAGTGGATTTGAAGTCTCAGAAACCAACAGTGGATGTGTTGACTGAATTGGGAAAGAATTTTTTAGTGCAAAAGCGATTAGTTTGCCATTCTAGCATTAGAAGGATTTACTCTGGAAGTGTGAATTCTTTTAGAATTATTACATATAGATGGCAGGATTCTATTTATCACACTCCAACAATCATGAGAATTGGACAAAATGGTGGATTTGTAGATAATGCACATGCGGGTGGAATGTTTGTTGGCGTTTCTGATGATGGAAAGTTAAAAAAATCTGCTTTTACAGAATTTCATGATGAATATGAGGTTCATCCGGATACAGGATTAGTTTTTAAGGATTACCTTATCGAGAATTTTGGATTGGCGTTAAAGGCTGCTGAAAAGATGCACACAGTTATTCCCGAAGTGGGAATTGTAAATTGGGATTTTACAATTGATGAAGTAGGCGATCCGGTATTGATAGAAATCAATATTGGCTTTGGTTCTATTTGGATGACTCAGATGGCTAACGGTGTAGGTGCTTTTGGAGATAACACTGCAGAGATTTTGAGGTGGATCAAAAAGATGAGAGGTATTGAACCAGCTAAGAGAAAATATTATGCCTTTGGCAAGGAATAAGAGGGTGGATTACGAAAGCGAAAGATGGAAGTAACATTTTGGGTATTGGTGTCTCCCATTTTTGGCAATTATCTATAGTTTGATTATGGATGAGGTGAATTTTTCACGTAAATCACTAACTGGGGTAACAGTACGTATTTAGGGAAATTGGAGAAATCTATATTATGGACAGTAGAGTAATAGATGTTTTTGCTGCTTACGCAAAAGATGATGAAATTCGTAGATCGAGTTCTTCGGGAGGATTATTTTTGGTTTTTGCGAAGCATATTATTCAAAATAAGATGGGTGTTGTTTATGGAGTTGCAATGTCCGAGGATTGTCATAGGGCAGAGTATTTCAGGGCAAACAAAATAGAAGATTTAGATAAACTGTGTGGATCGAAATATTTACAGGCTAAAATTGGAAGTACTTTTCAAAATGTAAAAAATGATTTAGAGAATAATCTAATTGTATTGTTTTCTGGAGTCGGATGTCAGATTAACGGTCTTAAGAAATATTTGATACATGATTATGATAATTTGTTGTGTATAGATATGATTTGTCACGGCGTACCGTCACCTAAATTATGGGAAACCTATTTAAATGATGTCGAAACAAAGAATCAAGCAAAAATAGAGTCAGTAAATTTTAGATGTAAGGATACAGGTTGGAAAAATTTTGGAATCAAGGAAAAAAGGTCTGACATGAATACAATATTTATTCCGAAAGGGAAAAATCCATATATGCTTATGTTTTTGGACAATTATTGTTTGCGACCATCCTGTTATTCTTGTGCGGCAAAGAAATATAGGCTTTCAGATATTACATTGGGTGATTTTTGGGGAGTAGAGAAGATTGCACCGGAAATGGATGATGGGATGGGGACATCACTCATGATATTAAGAAGTAAAAAGGGAGAAGATTTGTTTGTTAAGATTGAAGAAGGATTAAGAATCAAAAAAGTGTCTTATGAAGATGGAATTCGAGAGAATATGGCAGAATATAAGTCTGTTAATCGTCCAAAAGAGAGGGACATTTTCTTCGATGATTTGGAGACAATTTCATTTGAAATGTTAAAAAGAAAATACGCTATACCAGTGAGAATTTCTTTACGAAGAAGAATAAAAAATATAGTCAAAAATATCATGGGGGGGGGTAAAAACAACTTGAACTATGGTATGCTTGTTACATTAAAAGACAAGTAATAAATACTTCAATGATTATGACGAAAGAAACCGGAATATCTCTGTATCTGGCATGTGAGTAAGAAAGAAAAATATGATGCACTGAGGGGATGGATATTATGAATAAAAAAGTACAAATGCTACGTGGAATAACGATTATCGCAGTTATTATAATACACACATGTAGTGAATTGAGGGGGAGACTGTCCGAAAACTAAGTTAGGCAGTCATCCGTGAACATCAGACTGAACCACCCCCTAAAGGGGTGTTTCATATATTTGTACATTGAAAACTGAATAAAGCACACAGAAATCAGGACTTTTCGTGAAAAAAATAGTATGATGTTAGTACAAAATACTTTATTTGCATTCTGCGGAGCCCGGCGGACTTTGATGCGTTTCAGAGCGGACACTGTGCGGAACACAACGGACGCTCTAAAACGCAAATTTCCGTTAACTTCTCGGCTGAATTACAACCGTGTAATGCTTTGTGGCTCGTTTTAAGATTGAATTAGCAGATACTTCGTCATTCAGTATCATAGAAGCCCAGCTATTGGGTTCTCGTTGTGAACATACAATCGTGCTTCTGGATAACTCGCTGCGCTTTTCCATTACTTCAAAAAGAACTTTTATTTCCCGTTCATCTGTGATGGTATGCAGTAAAAAATCATCCAGTATCAGTAGATCAAGTTTCATGAAAAAGTGAATCTTCTTCTGATATTTTTGGTAATCAGCCTGTTTTAAAGCTACCATTGTTTCAAGAAACTCTTCGCAATGGTAATAACTGGTTCTGTATTTTATGCAGGCCTGGATACCCAGTGCTTTTGCCAGATAAGATTTTCCGCTGTCGGAAGGACCCAGGATACAGATGTTGAGTCCGTCTTTAACGAAATCCATTGATGCCAGTGTTGCTGTGATTTCTGTCGGCAGATAGACTCTTTCAGCAGAATCTTTACACTGTTCCAAGGTTTGAGGTCCTCCTGCAAGGTGGGCACGTTTCAAACGGTTTTGAAACTTTTGTGAAGTTTTTGCCTGATACTCCGGTTCGATAAGCTGTTCCAGAAGAGATATCCGGTCGATTTCATCGAAACTTTTTGAATTATATAAAGTATCCAAAGAAGCTGCCATGTGCGGAAGCTGGAGTTCGTTCAGCTGGTCTGTTAATTCGTTGATCCGATCATGCTTTGTCATTGTCTGTCTCCTTTTCTGCAAGCTTGCTGCTTTTTGAAAGAAGACGGTCGATATCGCCGGCATGTGAACTCATGACAAATGCTCCTTTGTTCCGTTCATCATTTAGTTATGTGTTGAAACCGGCACTTCCGATTTCCTCAGCTACAGTGGCAATTGAATTTTTAATAAATGTATAAGATATATGGTTGGTTTCAATGGCCATTTTGCTACAGTCTTCAAGAGCCAGCTTACTGTATTTTTTAGTGAAGTTCAGGACTCCAAGGCAAAGTCTGTAAGTTTGTACTTCATGCTCCCTGCTTTTCAGGATGTGTTCGATAACTTTAGTTGTATTAGGACCTACTGTCATTGCTTTCTTTGTAAAATGGGTTGCATTCCATTCAGACATCTGTTTATAGGAATCGGGGAGATGCTTTGGATCAGTAAGCCATTCACCACGGCGGGAAGCCCGTCTCCAGCGGATAATCAGTTCCCCTTTTAGAGAATAAATATTTACTGTATCAGCCAGAAGCAGCAACCATGACATTTTTGTGCAGATAAGCTTTGTCAACGCTATAGTAAGCATTGTCGAAGCGAATGTGGAAGTTGGCAGATACTTTAGCCATTTTCCTCTCCATATACTGATAATGTACGGAGGGTAGAGGCATCAGTTCCTGTTTTTCTTCTTCCCACTGGTCATATCTGCTGAAATCCTTTTTCTTAAAGTTTTCATGGTTGAGAGCATTAAGTTTTTTCCAGAGATTCTGATTGAACTGTTCAAGGCTGAAGTAACGGTTTTCTTCCAGATTATGAAAAAAGCCTTTTTCGAGAATACCAACTGCATTCTCAACACTGCTTTTAAATTTTGGCTTTCTCACCTTGGCTGGAAGAATTACGGTATGATTGTGCTCAGCCCATTCGGCGTAATCCTTATTAAGATCCGGTTCAATCCAATCTTTATTCGCTGTAACAGCCTGTTTACAGTTATCACATACAACGATGGCAGGTACCCCTCCAAAGTAGTCGAGCGCATGATTATTTACTTCAATCCATTGTGGCTCACAAGTCGATGTCATACCTTCTGCATATATGTATTGTGAATACGGAAGAACCGAAACAAATACAACGATACTGGTAATCTCACCGGTGAGTTTATCAATAAGCTCAAATGTTTTGCCTGCGAAGTCGACCTCCATCTTCTGACCGATAACTGCCTGGATATGGAGAGTTTCGTAATTCTCTTCGCACCATCTGGAGTACAGATCACAGAATTGACGATACTGATAGGGTTTGGATTCCTTAGCCTGACAATCTTTTTTGTAACGGTTCCACAGATATACGAGTGTCATATTTTTTCGTTCACTCATCTGGCGGAAGATCCATGCAAAATCTGGCTGCTCGTATTCAGAACTTCTGTTGTTTCGTCCGGGAGCGTGACCATACACTAATTCTGCAATCGCATAGTTGGTGATACCTTCTGGTAATGGATAAGAAAGCTTATCGCATTTTTCAAAGGCTCGTATGAAGTCGTTGATACCAGATTTGCTTGCACCGAATTCGTCAGCTAGTTCTTTATAGGTGAGATTCAGTGCATAACGCTTGATGATGATGTTCTTGTAATCCAGCATACATCATTCCTCCTTATAATAATTTATTCGCCATCATCTGATGGTTAATATCATTATAAGGAATATACAAATCAAAAATATATTAGATCAATCCGCTCGCTCCGCATCGCATCCGTTTTGCTTCGCAAAACCGTCCGTTGGAGTCCGCTGATTGCACTTTATTAGAGGTGAAGGATTAATGCCGTATGTTTCTACATATGATCGCACACAGATGATGATGTGTTCTTGGGATTCTTTGGTTGACCCAGAAAGTATAGCAAGAATCATAGATGCTTTTGTAAATAGCCTTGATCTTGCAAAATATGGGGTAAAAGAAGTTGCTACAGAAGGCAGACCATTATACAATCCCAAAGGAATGTATAAGCTTTATATTTATGGGAGTCGTAAGGAAATCCGTTCCTCACGAAAGCTGTCGGAAAGTTGTAAAGTCAATCTCGAAGTGAAATGGCTGATGGGTGGAGCAGAACCGGACTTTCGGACAATTTCTGATTTCCGGAAAGATAATATCGAAAGCATGAAGGGAATTTTTCATGAATTTAACCGCAGGCTTTCCATGACAGTGGAGTGGGGATTTACATCTATTGATGGGAGTAAATTTCTGGCAAATAATTCTAAGGACAGCAACTTTACGAAGAATAAGCTGGATGACAGGATTAAATGGCTGAATGCACATACGGATGAGTACTCGCGGATACTGAAAGAAATGGATGAGCAGGAAGAACCGGAAGAAGTATCTGAAAATTTAACAAAAAAACACTTGAAAAGAAATTGAAAGAAGCACAGGAACGTCTTGCCAGATATGAAGCATATCAAAAACTGATGGAAGATATAGGAGTATCCCAGCTTTCTCTGACAGATGTCGATGCAAGACTTATGAAAAATAAAAACGGTTTTGCGGTTGCGTATAATCCTCAGACAGCGGTAGATTCCGAAACACATCTGATCCGAGATTTTGAAATGACGAATCAGGTGACAGATCACGGAATGCTTAGTCCGACCATGAGTGGAATCAGGAAAGAAGAACCAGATAAGATTCTGGAAGCGGTAGCTGACAAAGGCTATGAAAATGAAGAAGATATGCTCAACTGTCTAGAGAATGGTATTATTCCTCATGTCATAATGGACGATGGAAAAGATGGATATGAATTAGAAATTCCTTATGAAGAAGCTGATGCAGATATCCATAGCACAAAGCCGGATGAATTGCGAAAAAGTCTTCATACCGGTCAGATTCCGGAAGCATACAAAGATATCATTTCAGATGTCAAAGTCGAGGAAGTCCGTCGTAAAGTCAGAGATGAAGAAGAAAAATCTGAAGCAGAGAAAACCATTTACGGAACTCCGGAAGAGATATTGGAACGGGCAAAAGAAGGCTATTTTGTCAGGAATCCGGAAAGAAACCGGGTATATTGTCCGGCGGGTGAAATCCTGAGACAGAAATGTATAAAGAAAAACGGAAACATTCGTTATGCCAATAAAAATGCCTGTAAGCATTGTAAAAACAGAAACAAATGTTATAAAGGCAAAGGCGAATGGAAAGAGATTGATTTTACAAAAGATAATCTGGAGAAGCCCTGTAAGGAATGGCTTAAGGCTGAAGGAAAAGAATGTTATACTTCAAATCATAATGTAAAAGGGCATTATGAAAAAGTAAAAGTAGTAAAATTCATTCTGAAGCCAAGTCGTGAAAAAATGGCTAAGAGGATGTGCCTGTCAGAACATCCATTTGGAACAATAAAAAGAGCAATGGGTGCCACCTACTTTCTCTTAAGAGGATTGCGTAAGGTGACTGGTGAGTTTGCGCTCTTTTGTCTGGGATACAATATAGAAAGAGCTAAAAATCTCCTTGGATTTGGAAAAATGATAGAGATAATGGCAAGAACATAAGCTCTTTTCATTCACAGTGTGTGTTTTATTCAGTTTTCAATGGCACATTGAGAGAAAAGGAGTTATTTTATGCTTAAAAACAGAGTTTTCGGACAGGCTGGGGGGCAGTGCTAATTCGCCCATTTGTTAATTTCGCAGTTGGAATGTTTATTTTTCTATAAACTGTACCCCTTGTCAAGGATATTTTGAATTTGTGTAGTACCTATTTTTTAGACAAATCTACACAAAACATATCCTTGATTTTAAACAACTGAGAATGGTGACAGATCTTTAATTCATTCAGAAAGTTAGGCCTATGTGTAGGAAAATTATTTTAGGAGACAAGAAAATTAAGATGAAAGAGAAAGTAAAGAATTGCAGGGTGTTATTAAATGTATGGAGAATGGTTATTCCTATATATGTGTATGCAACGGACGAAAAATTCCGTGACCAGATTAATGAAGATGTTGAGCGATTAAGAGCAGGAAATCCAAGCATTGTTCCTTCAACATGGGGATTGCAGAAAGCCCTTGTTAGAGTTCCAATTTTTAGAGCAGTGTTTTTTTATAGAATGAAAAAGCATCCAATATTAAGAGAAATGGAGAGAAAACTTCTTCCGGTGAAAACTCCTATAGAAATTTCCGGGAATATTGAGGGTGGTTTTACTGTTTATCATGGCCATTCAAGTGTTATTCATTGTGAAAATGCAGGAAAAAACTTTTCTGTTTATCAAAACGTAACTGTGGGAAGAAATAAAGAACACTACTCTAATTCGGGTGCTGCCAAACCGGTGATTGGTGATAATGTTTCTTTATATCCAGGCTGTGTAGTTGCAGGAGGAATTGTAATAGGGAATAATGTGGAAATTGCAGCAAATTCTGTTGTGTTAAATGACGTGCCAGATAATTGTACGGTTGTGGGTAATCCTGCAAGAATTGTTCGTATCGGAGGAAAGAAAGTAGATATTGCCCTTAAAAATTATCGGGGGGGCAAAATATAGAATAAACATGTTTTTTAATAGACAATATCTAATCAGGAATAAATACAGATACTGCTTGACGGCATAAAATCAGTATGTAAAAAATGGAGATATACAGATGAAAGAGCTACCAGTATTGTATAAAAGAAAAGAAGAATGCTGCGGCTGTACTGCCTGCTTTGCTATCTGCCCCAAAGAAGCTATTTCTATGGTGGAAGATGAAGAAGGATTTGAATACCCGCAGATTGACGAAGAAAAGTGTATCAGATGCTATAAGTGTTTGAAGGTGTGTCCGTTTAAGACTGAGTGAAGGTGGACAACAATGACACCGGATAGATAGAGAAATTATTAAGGAAGTTAAAAATGCTAGAGCTGATTTTACATGATATCTACGATACATTTTCCTATCTGAAATTTGGGCTGGCTGCTGCGCTTTGTGTTGCCCTGGTATTAACCATATGGAACTACCGCCGGTGCAACGATGATGGAAAACAGAAAAAGTTTCGCTCGCTGCTCTGCAAAAGTATGTTTCTGGCATTTTACGGAACAGTTTTGCTTCAGGTTACACTGCTGTCGCGAGAATCGGGAAGCAGGACTGCCGTTGCTCTAATCCCCTTCAGCACCTGGGGAACGACTGCGCAGAGCAGGGCCTATGAAATTGAGAATATGATTATGTTTATGCCTGTAGGGGTGTTTCTGCCAATGGCACATAGAAGGCTGCGCAGGTTTCGTACGGTTATGTGGGTGCTGACTGGACTCAGCATCGGCATTGAACTGACACAGTATGTGACGCAGCGGGGATATCTGCAGACGGATGATGTAATCATGAATGTGCTGGGTGGTGTGACAGGATATGGTGTCTGGCGATGGATATGCGAGAGGAGAAAAAGATAATATGAAAAACACAACATTACTGATCATGGCAGCCGGGATCGGCTCCCGCTTCGGCGGAGGAATCAAGCAGTTGGAACGTAAACGCCAAATAGTAAGTACCTTTTCAAATTCATCATATGTGAGATAATAGACTCATCACTATAAAGTTAAAAAAGTTTAGTACTCAACTTTTTTGACCAGACTACAGGAGGTGAGTTATGAAATCTCATGCAAGTTTAGTTGCACAGCAAACTCGTTTGCGTGAATGGGCCGAACTGGTCAGAGATTGCCAAAATCGTCCACAGGGTATGAAAATCGATGAATGGTGCCAGCTGCACGACATTATGTATAAATCGCTCGAAATGTACCGCGTGCACGGAAAAAGTGGGTTCTTCCGCATATATCCGTTTTCCTATTGATTATTTATCCCCAGGTGCTATGATATATACAGAATAGTTTACTGGAGGAATTATATGCGTATAAAAACAGAACTGGAATTACAAAGCTTTTATCCATCAGAGCTGGAGGTTGCAAATATAAGCCATACAGACACTGAAATCCATATTAAGATGTTTGCCCGGTCAAAAAACTGTACATGCCCCAAATGTGGGATTGTTTCAGCGAACAGACATGGAACTTATGAAAGAAAGCTCCAGGATCTCCCGATCCTTGGAAAATCCACCTGGCTTTTCGTAAACGCATATGAATACCAGTGTGATAATCCAGATTGCAGTATTACGACTTTTGTTGAAACAGTTAATGGGTTTCTGGGCTACTATAGCAGGATGACGGATCGTTGTGCCGACTTTATCTGTACATTAGCAATGGAAACCAGCTGCGAAGGCTGTTCCCGTATCTGCAGGTCCATGAACCTCAAAATAAGTGGAGACAGTGTAATCCGCCTGCTTACAAAGCGTTTTAAACTACAGGAAGAAGCAAAATGTGGAAGCACCATTGGTGTTGATGATTTTGCTTTCAAAAAAAGACATACCTACGGCACCATTATCGTGGATGAAGCTACCCATACACCGGTTGCCATACTTGACGGAAGGGATGGCCGCACCCTGAAGGAGTGGCTGGCCCAAAATAAACATGTAAAAACCGTGACACGTGACCGCGCCAGTGCTTATGCAGCCGCGATACAGGAGATCCTGCCGGATGCCATGCAGGTTGCGGACAGGTTCCATTTGCACCAGAATCTTCTGGAAGCGATAAAGAATACCGTGAATGCAACCGTGCCAGTAGATGTAAAAATCCCAGAGGATTACGGCAGAGAGCAACAGCAGGCAGAGCCTGAGGAATGCGATGGAAGTAAAAAAAATCTTGGACAGTGTGGATGATTTTGCTGAATATAATGAAAAATGTGTACAATTATATCACGCTATCCACCAATACGCTGCTGCTGGATACAGCAAAAGGGAAATTGCTAAAATTGTACATTGCGGAAGGAATACGGTAACAAAATACCTGAATGGGGATTACGAATCATTGTGCCGTAAAGACTTTCGCAGCGGGATGGACCAGTTTTATGATTACATTATAAAGGAGTTGTCAGCCGGAACTAGCAGAAAAGATGTATACCGCAGCCTGCTCACAAAGGGTTACCAGGGTGGGCAGACAGCAGCATATGATTACATGAATAAGCTCATAGTAAGATTCCAGATAGACATCGCAGTATATAAAAGTTCCACAGCGGAAGCGATACAAAAGAAAAAAGAACTCCAAAAGTATGACCATATATCTAGGAACGGAATATTCCGCTTCCTCTGGATGGGCGCAGAAATCACGGAAACACATAAGAAATTTCTTATGGATAACTACCCACAGTTGACGGAAATGCTCAGCTGTATCCGTGAGTTCAGGGAAATATACCAACGCAGGAGTGTATATTCCGACCGCTGACACCTACTTGCACGGGCATTTAGACCCATCTTCACGAATGAACTGACCCACCTTCACGAGAGGGAGAGCCATTCAGATATATTTATCCTATAATGAGATTGGCACACAGATGTGTGACTATCATTACAGGAGGTCGATAATTATGGTGAATTATCGAGAGATTCTTAGGCTTGACAGCCTCGGATATTCCCAGCATCAAATCGCTGCAAGTGTCCACAGTTCACGTAACACAATACGTGAAGTTCTTCATGCGTCAAAAACGAAGGGGCTTATCTGGCCACTTGAGGCCACTTTGACGAACGAGGAGATTTTAACCCTGCTGTTTCCAGCAAAAGTGGAAATGACAACCAAACGAAAAGAGCCGGATTATTCTTATATTCATAGGGAACTGGCATGTCCCGGTGTAAATCTCACACTATTATGGATGGAATACTGCAGCACCTGCAATGCGGAGGGTGTAATGCCCTACATGTATTCACAGTTCTGTGATAAGTATCGCCATTGGGCACATGTTACCAAAGCAACTATGCGAATTAGGCACAAGCCCGGTGAAACCATGCAGGTCGATTGGGCTGGGACCACGCCTCAGTATCAGGACCCAATCACTGGTGAGCTGAGTGATGTATATTTATTTGCCGCCGTTTTACCTTGTAGCTGCTATGCTTATGTAGAAGCCTGCGACGATATGAAATCGACGAACTGGCTCACGTGCCATGTACATGCCTATCAATACTTTGGCGGTGTGACACGTTTATTACTGCCGGATAATCTTAAAACCGGTGTGGTAAAGAATACAAGGTATGATCCATTCTCAATAAAAGCTACCAGGAAATGGCTGAATACTATGAGACTGCAATCGTTCCGGCAAGAGTCCTTCAACCTAAGGATAAAAGCCTTGCTGAAGGAACGGTCAAATTTGCAACCACATGGATTATTGCTGCCCTGCGAAACCGTAAATTCTTTTCTTTTGAAGAAGTCAGGCTTGCTGTAGCAGAGAAGCTCGAAGAGCTCAATCATTATTCCTTCAAAAAACGGGAGGGATGCCGCTACAGTGCCTTTACCGATGAAGAAAAGGAATTTATGAAGCCGCTCCCTTTGGCCCCGTATGAACCGGCAGTCTGGTCCACTGCAAAGGTTCCTCTTGATTATCTCATAAGTGACGGAAAAAACAAATATTCCGTTCCTTTTGATCTTATTGGAGAGGAGGTGGACATCCGTCTGACAAAGGCAACTGTTGAAGTCTTCTATCACAGCTCGAGAGTTGCATCCCATCCAAGAATGGCTAAGCAACTCCGCGATCCAATTACCCAGCCAGAACACATGCCGGTAGAGCATCGTAAATATCTGGCATATAACGCAGATGAATTTATCCGGTGGGCAGAATCTGTTGGAGAATACACAGCCCGGGTAGTTCATTACTTCCTAAGTGCAGGGCGCGAACCGGAGCAGGGATATAAATCCTGCGCAAGTCTTACCAAGCTTGGAGACAGGTACGGTCATGAAAGGCTTGAAGCCGCTTGCGAGCGTGTTTTGCAATACAGTTCCCAACCTGCCATTAGAAACATAAGCACGATACTGAAAAATGGTCAGGATAAAGTGAACGATGGAAAAAGACCAGTGCCGACATCAAAGAGCCACGGTATCACACGCGGTGCTGCTTACTTCCAGAGGGGAGGTGAGCAGGCATGATTACACAAAGCACAATCGATTCCCTCAGGGCAATGAAGTTAACGGCCATGGTCACAGAACTTGAACATCAGATAGAAGACGCATCTACCTACGGTACTCTCGGTTTTGAAGACCGTCTGGGATTACTGGTTGACGCGGAATGGAACCGGCGTCAGGCTAATAAACTGGCCCGATACATCAAGGCTTCGCATTTTTCAGCACCAAATGCCACCATAGAAGGAATTGAGTATTACGAAGACCGTAAACTGGACAAGGCTGTGATTCTTCGCTTTGCCACCTGCAAGTACATTGAAGATGGTCATCATATCATCCTGAAAGGTGCCTCCGGCAATGGGAAAACATATCTTGCCTGTGCATTGGGACACGCCGCATGCAGGAAGTTTAAATCCGTGAGATACATCCGGATGCCTGAACTTCTGGATGAGCTGAGCGTGGCAAAGGGATGCGGAACCCTGAAAAAGACCATCAAGTCCTATCAGAAAGTTGATTTACTCATTCTGGATGAATGGCTAATCAGAACCCTCACTCCACAGGAATCCTATGATCTCCTTGAGATTGCAGAATCCCGTTGTGAAAAAGGCTCCATGATTTTCTGTACACAGTATGACCCGGATGAATGGTATGAACGTATCACCCCTGATCCTAACGTTGACAGCCCGATTTCTGAAGCTATCATGGATCGGATTATCCATAACTCTTACGATGTTCTGATACAGGGGAAAATTTCCATGCGTGAACGTCACGGATTAAAAGCCTCTCAAAAGGAGGTTTTGGAATCATGACACAGTACGAATTGGAAATCGAATTAATGGTTGCTCAAGAGACCATCCATGAAGCGGAGGGAGCTTTTAACAAACTCCGGCAGGATTATCATGAGCTCCGAAAACATACAGACCAGCTTGAAAGCATCCTGAAGGAACATAACATTTCATTCCCTGAATGTTAATGAGAGAGTGTGAAACTTTTTCTGTAAAATAGGATTTATAAGGTTCTTCTATGATAAAATAAAAATCATAGGAGGGCCTTTTATTATGGCAAGACAAAAGAAACCAGTACACAGAGTACAAATGACGGAAGGAAAGCGCAGCATTATCCATCAGCTTTTGGAAGAATACGATATTCAGACAGCTGAAGACATTCAGGATGCCCTGTGTATATTACGGTAAAAATGTACCCCTGTTCCGGAGGAACGGATACCGGAAGTCC
>OASX01000750.1_pt1 | contig 22298 bp, 27 predicted proteins | sample 1516531 | NCBI WGS metagenome assembly OASX01 (sample SAMEA2579911, study PRJEB22360) | human gut metagenome | biome: human gut; feature: human-associated habitat; material: faeces | place: Denmark | collected 2008/2010
ATTAATAAAATATTTTATTATCTATTGTTTATTTAATAAATATAGCTATATTTGTACCGTGATATTAATTAAGATGTACCGTAACCAAATCGTATTATGATGAAAAACTTATTCCAAATACTCTGTGGGCTGTTTCTGGTAGTATCATACTCTTCTTGTATGCACTCAGAGGAAGATAAGGTAGATGTACTTATTATAGGTGGAGGTGCCAGTGGTGTAACATCCGGCATCCAGTCTGCTCGTATGGGAGCCAATACACTGATTCTCGAAGAAAGCACCTGGCTGGGTGGGATGCTGACTTCTGCCGGTGTGAGTGCTGTGGATGGAAATTACAGATTGCCTGCCGGACTTTGGGGAGAATTTAAGAATAGATTGTCTGATTATTATGGCGGGCTGGATTCTTTGAAGACGGGTTGGGTAAGTAACGTATTGTTTGAACCGTCAGTTGGAAATAAGATTCTTCACGAAATGGTAGCGGCGGAAAATAATCTAAAAGTCTGGAAACAGGCTTGCCTTGAAGAAGTAAAAAGGACGGGAGATGAGTGGGTCGCTAAAGTGAAGGTGGAAGGACAAGGTGTGAAAACGGTTCGGGCGAAGGTCATGATTGATGCCACCGAACTGGGTGATGTGGCAAAAATGTGTGGAGTGAAGTACGATATTGGTATGGAAAGCAGAGATGACACGCACGAGGATATTGCTCCGGAAAAGAAGAATAATATTGTGCAGGATATTACCTATGTTGCCATATTAAAAGATTATGGTAAGGATGTGACTATTCCGGAACCTGAAGGATACGATCCTAAAGAATTTGCCTGTGCCTGTGCCAGTCCGGTATGCATAACTCCTAAAGAGCCGGATCGCGTCTGGTCTAAAGATATGATGATTACCTACGGGCGGTTGCCGAATCATAAATATATGATTAATTGGCCGATAGAAGGTAATGATTATTATATTAATCTGATTGAAATGACTCCGGAAGAACGCGTGAAAGCATTGGAATATGCGAAACATTATACGATGTGTTTTGTTTACTTCCTGCAACATGAACTGGGGTATAATACACTTGGATTGGCGGATGATGAATATCCGACAGAGGATAAGTTACCTTTTATCCCTTATCATAGAGAGTCCAGAAGAATTCACGGATTAGTCCGCTTTAACTTGAATCATGCACTCAATCCATATACACAGGATGAAAAGCTGTACCGTACTTGTATTGCTGTGGGTGATTATCCGGTAGATCATCACCATACCCGCTATCATGGTTATGAAGAGTTGCCTAATCTGTATTTTCATCCGATCCCTTCGTATGGGTTGCCGTTAGGTACATTGATTCCTCAGGAGGTAGACGGGCTGATTGTTGCAGAGAAATCTATTTCCGTATCGAATATTATGAATGGAACGACTCGTTTGCAACCGGTTGTACTGCAGATCGGTCAGGCGGCAGGAGCTTTGGCTGCACTTGCTGTGAAGAATAATCAGAAGATAAGTGATGTTTCTGTTCGTGATGTTCAGAATGCTATTTTGGATGCTAAAGGATATTTGCTTCCTTATCTGGATGTCCCTGTCTCGGATGTGAAGTTTGCTTCTTATCAGCGGATTGGTTCTACGGGGATTCTCAAAGGAGTCGGTAAGAATGTGGACTGGTCCAATCAGACTTGGTTGAGAGCGGATACGGTATTGCTGGCGTCAGAACTGGATGGTCTGTTTGAAGTGTATCCGGCTGCCAAAGATGAATTCAAAAAAACAGGAGCGGATAAATTAAGTATTGAGGAGGCAGTTCAACTTGTTCAGAAGATAGCAGAAACGGAAAAACTACATACTACTGTTGATCCGCAAGCGCTTTGGAAAGCATACGGAATGCAAGAACCGGATTTGAAACGGAATATTTTGAGAGGGGAGATGGCTGTAATGATTGATCAGGTATTGGATCCTTTCAATAAAAAACAGATCGATATCACTGGTAAGTATATTCAATAGGTTAACATATATCCAAGTAAAAACAAAAAAATAAAACTATGGAAACTAATAATCGTAGAGATTTCTTAAAGAAGGCAGCTTTGGCCGGAGCTTCCGCTTTGGTTGCCCCTTCATTATTTGCAGCTGACGGAGAGGGGAGAGGGGAACTCTCCCCGAAGATCAAGGCTGGCGATTTGGAAAGCAAATTGATTGTTCCCAAAAATAATGGCTTAAAAATTACAGGAACTTTTTTGGATGAAATATCTCATGATATTCCTCATCAGAACTGGGGTGAGAAAGAATGGGATCTGGATTTTCAGCATATGAAAAGAATCGGTATCGATACAGTGATTATGATTCGTTCCGGTTATCGTAAGTTTATGACTTACCCTTCACCTTATTTGCTGAAAAAAGGATGTTATATGCCGTCGGTTGATTTGGTAGATATGTATTTGCGTCTGGCGGAGAAGTATAACATGAAATTTTATTTTGGTTTGTATGATTCAGGACGGTATTGGGATACAGGTGATTTAAGTTGGGAGATTGAGGATAACAAGTATGTGATTGATGAGGTTTGGAAGATGTACGGAGAGAAGTATAAAAGTTTTGGAGGCTGGTACATCAGCGGCGAGATTAGCCGTGCCACGAAAGGGGCTATTGATGCTTTCCGTGCTATGGGAAAGCAATGTAAAGATGTATCGAACGGACTCCCGACTTTTATCTCTCCGTGGATTGATGGCAAAAAGGCTATTATGGGAACAGGGAAACTGACAAGAGAAGATGCGGTTTCTGTACAACAACACGAAAAAGAATGGAATGAAATTTTTGATGGAATTCATGAAGTGGTAGATGCTTGTGCTTTTCAGGATGGACATATCGATTATGATGAGTTGGATGCGTTCTTTACTGTAAATAAAAAATTAGCAGATAAGTATGGTATGCAATGCTGGACCAACGCCGAGTCTTTTGACCGTGATATGCCTATCCGTTTTCTACCCATTAAATTTGATAAGCTCCGGATGAAGCTGGAAGCTGCCAAACGTGCAGGGTATGATAAGGCTATTACTTTCGAATTTTCTCATTTTATGAGTCCTCAATCTGCCTACTTGCAGGCCGGACATTTATATGATAGATACAGAGAATATTTTGAAATTAAATGAGTGATATGAAGTCTACAATTAACTTTGGCTATCTTATTTTCCTTTCTGTTGTAGCAGCTTTGGGAGGATTTTTGTTCGGATATGATACTGCTGTTATATCCGGAACAATCGCTCAGGTTACTCAACTTTTTCAACTGGATACGTTGCAACAGGGGTGGTATGTGGGATGTGCTTTAATAGGTTCTATCGTCGGTGTTCTTTTTGCCGGTATCCTGAGTGATAAGCTGGGACGAAAAATGACGATGATTATTTCAGCGACTCTGTTTTCTACATCGGCTTTAGGTTGTGCGATCTCCGCAGACTTCACCCAATTGGTAGTCTATCGTATTATTGGTGGAGTTGGTATTGGTGTTGTGTCGATTGTTTCTCCTTTGTATATATCTGAAGTGGCTGTGGCACAATATAGAGGGCGTTTGGTATCTTTATATCAATTGGCTGTGACAGTTGGATTTTTAGGAGCTTATTTGATTAACTATCAATTGCTGGCTTATGCTGAAAGTGGTAATCAGTTAAGTATGGACTGGTTGAATAAGATATTTGTTACTGAAGTCTGGCGAGGAATGTTGGGAATGGAAACATTGCCGGCTGTGTTATTCTTCATCATTATCTTCTTTATTCCGGAGAGTCCTCGTTGGCTGATCGTAAGAGGTAAAGAAGAAAAAGCTGTCAATATATTAGAAAGGATATATAATTCAGTTTCAGAGGCTGCAAGTCAATTAAAAGAAACGAAATCTGTATTGACGTCTGAAACAAAATCTGAATGGGCTATGTTAATGAAACCCGGAATTTTTAAAGCGGTCATCATTGGTGTATGCATTGCTATTTTGGGACAGTTCATGGGTGTAAATGCTGTACTTTATTATGGCCCTTCCATTTTCGAAAACGCAGGACTTTCAGGAGGAGATTCTTTGTTTTACCAAGTTCTCGTAGGACTAGTCAACACTCTGACCACTGTTCTTGCTCTTGTAATCATCGACAGGGTCGGGCGCAAGCAACTGGTCTATTACGGAGTTTCGGGGATGGTTGTCTCCCTCCTGCTGATCGGCATTTACTTCCTCTTCGGTGATTCCTGGGGAGTATCCAGCCTCTTCCTGCTCGTTTTCTTCCTGTTCTATGTATTCTGCTGTGCCGTCTCCATCTGTGCCGTGGTGTTCGTGCTCCTTTCGGAGATGTACCCCACCAAGGTGCGCGGACTGGCGATGTCCATTGCAGGATTCGCCCTGTGGATAGGAACGTACCTGATCGGACAGTTAACCCCCTGGATGCTCCAGAACCTCACCCCCGCCGGAACATTCTTCCTGTTCGCAGTCATGTGCGTGCCGTATATGCTCATCGTATGGAAACTCGTGCCGGAGACCACAGGAAAGTCACTGGAAGAGATTGAAAGATACTGGACCCGGTCGGAACAGTAGAAGAAAGAAAGAGACCTTAATAACAGTAAACTAACAACAACTGAGAAGTATAGAGAAGCCGCAGGCGGTTTTTGCATGGCCATTCAATAAACGTTTCTCCGCCTTCGGTGTACCCTATACCTATCTATAATAAAAACAATATTATGGATTTTAAGAAACTAGCGAATCAGTACCGGGATGAATTGTTGGACAATGTCCTTCCATTCTGGCTCGAACACTCCCAGGACGGTGAATACGGCGGTTATTTCAGCTGCCTGGACCGTGAAGGGAAGGTTTTCGATACGGATAAGTTCATCTGGTTGCAGGGACGTGAGGTATGGATGTTCTCCATGCTTTACAACAAAGTGGAAAAACGACAGGAATGGCTGGATTGTGCCGTTCAGGGTGGTGAATTCTTAAAAAAATACGGACATGACGGGAATTATAACTGGTACTTTTCACTCGACCGTTCGGGTAGACCACTGGTAGAACCATACAATATTTTCTCATATACTTTCGCCACGATGGCCTTCGGACAGCTGAGTCTTGCTACGGGAAATCAGGAGTATGCGGACATAGCAAAGAAGACCTTTGAAATCATCCTTTCTAAGGTTGATAATCCGAAAGGCAAGTGGAACAAGCTTCATCCGGGTACTCGTAATCTGAAGAACTTCGCCCTCCCGATGATCCTCTGTAATCTGGCTTTGGAGATCGAACATCTTCTGGATCCCGGTTATCTGGAACAGACGATGGAAACCTGTATCCATGAAGTGATGGATGTCTTTTATCGTCCGGAGCTGGGGGGCATCATTGTTGAGAATGTCGATATGGACGGTAATCTGGTGGATTGCTTCGAAGGACGCCAGGTGACTCCCGGTCATGCTATTGAAGCGATGTGGTTCATCATGGATTTGGGCAAACGCCTGAATCGTCCGAAATTGATAGAAAAAGCAAAAGACGTAACCCTGACAATGCTCGACTATGGTTGGGACAAGCAATATGGAGGTATCTATTACTTTATGGACCGTAACGGTTGTCCTCCCCAGCAATTGGAATGGGATCAGAAACTTTGGTGGGTGCATATTGAATCTCTGATATCACTGCTGAAAGGTTATCAGCTGACCGGAGACAGGAAATGTCTGGAATGGTTTGAAAAAGTGCATGACTACACATGGTCGCACTTCAAAGATCCGGAATATCCGGAATGGTACGGATATCTGAATCGGCAGGGGGAAGTATTGCTGCCACTCAAAGGTGGGAAATGGAAAGGATGTTTCCATGTACCAAGGGGATTATTTCAATGCTGGAAAGTATTAGAACAGCTATAGAAACAATGAATTATTATGTTAACCAATCTTATTAATAATCTAAAAATTAATTCTATGACAGAGTTTAACTCAAAAATTAAGCAAAACTCTCGCATATTGAAGATATTTCTTTTCTCAATATGCGCACTTTTTGCATGTGCTATCAATGCTCATGCACAGAGTTTGGTGCAAGGTACTGTTACTGATGAGACAGGAGAATCTCTACCTGGTGTAAGTGTTGTAGTAAAGGGGACTACTAATGGTACAGTTACAGATGTTAATGGAAAATACAGCATTCAGGCGACTTCAAAAGATATATTGTCTTTCACATATGTAGGTATGGCGGAACAAGATATAAAAGTTGCCGGACAGAAAACGATCAATGTGGTGATGAAGGATGATGTGGCATCTCTGGATGAAGTGATTGTCGTTGGTTATGGTACTGCAAAGAAACAATCCCTGACAGGAGCGGTTTCTGCAGTCAAAGGCGACGAACTGTTAAAGGCACCGGCAACCAATGTATCAAGTTTGTTAGGCGGACGTTTGCCGGGCATTTCTTCTGTTCAAGTCTCTGGAGAACCGGGTGATGACCAAGCAGTATTGCGGGTTCGTGGTTCTATTTACAATGTTACTTATATTGTAGATGGTATGCCTCGTTCCATCAATGACATTGATCCTAATGATATTGAGAGTGTATCTGTCTTGAAAGATGGAGCTTCTGCGGCTGTGTACGGTTTGAAGGGCGCAGGTGGTGTTATCATTGTTACAACAAAGAGAGGACAGGAAGGAAAGTCAAGAATCACATATAACGGTTCAATAGGAGCATCTATGAATGCAAACTTTCCGCAGTTTATGAATGGTCCCCAGTTTGCATATTATTATAATATGGCTGATATGATGGATAAGCTGGCTAACGGAAGTATTACGGACATGAAGCAATATACACCGGTATTCACAAAAGCAAATGTGGAAGCGATGTTGAACGGCGATCCTACTGATGGGTGGGATAATGTCAATTATATTGATAAAGTATTTGGCACAGGTATCAATCAGAAGCATAACATCACCGTACAGGGTGGTAGTGACAAAATGCGTTATTTCACGTCTGTCGGCTATTTGGGACAGGATGGTAATATTGATAACTTTACTTATAGACGGTACAACTTAAGAACCAACATTGAAACTCAGCTGGCCAAGAATTTCCAGTTAAGTTTGGGAGTTGCCGGAAATGTAGGAAAACGTGAAACTCCGGGATATGCCTCCGGTGGTACAGATTCTAATTCCACATTGGGAGAACAAGGTTGGTTATCCGTTGCTCACCAGACTATCATGATGCATCCGTATTTACCGGAAAAATATGATGGACTTTATACCGCTACTACACAGAATAATACAAGCTTACCGAATAGTCCGCTAGCAGCTATTTATGAATCCGGCTACAAACATACCAATAGCTTTGATTTGCAGACTAACCTCTCTTTACAATATAATCTGCCTTGGGTAAAAGGATTAAGTGTAAAGGTTACCGGAGCTTATGACTACAAGACCTCACATAATAAAAACCTGAATACACCTTATTCTACTTATATCAATAAAATGCCGACTTCCACTACAGACTGGACTTGGACTAAAGCGGATGATCCTCGTGGAACTGCAAATGGAATAAATTTAGGTGAAGGACAATTCAGTTCCCGTCAAATGGTAGGCCAGGGAAGCATCAATTATGCGAATTCTTTCGGTAAGCATAATGTTGAAGCCATGGTACTTGCGGAAATCCGTGATTATAAAGAAAACAGTTTCTCCGGATATAATAAGAATATGAGTTTTGCAGAACTTCCGGAATTGAGTTTCGGACAACCGGCAGACTCCCCTATTTCCGGCTACAGTGATGCCAATCGTAGCATTGGTTACGTTTTCCGTTTGAAATACGACTATGACAATAAGTATCTGGCAGAATTTACAGGACGATATGACGGTTCGTATAAGTTTGCGGGCAATGTAAGTGGAAAACGTTGGGCATTTTTCCCATCAGCATCAGTAGCGTGGAGAATATCCAAAGAAAACTTTATGTCCGATCTGACTTTTCTAGATGATATGAAAATACGTGCATCTATCGGTTTGTTGGGTAATGACGATGTGAGTCCGTATGCATTCCTTAGTACTTATAACCTGATGGACGGTAACAAAAATGCGTACCAGACAATTCTGAACGGAAAAGTCATGCAGGCGCTGCGTGCATCTGTAATTGCAAATCCTACTCTGACGTGGGAAAACACGTTAACTTACAATGCAGGTTTCGACTTTACCATGTGGAATGGTTTACTGGGTATGGAATTTGATGCATTCTATAATTATACCTATGATATTCTGACAGCAATGGGAGGCGATTATCCACCATCAATGGGAGGATATTATTATACGTATGCCAACTATAACAAGGTAGACAGCAAGGGAGTTGAAATCACAGTGAGTCATCGTAATAAATTAAATCTGGCAGGGAAACCATTTTCTTATGGAGCCAGTTTCAACTTGACTTTTGCAAGAAATCGCTATCTTCGTTATCCGGATAGTCCCAATACTGTAGAATGGAGAAAACGTACAGGTCGCAGTGTAGACGCTTCAGTCGTATGGGTGGCAGAAGGTTTGTTCCGTTCGGAAGAAGAAATTGATAATTCCGCATGGTATGGAACCCGTCCTAATGTAGGTGACATCAAATATAAGGATTTAAATGGCGATGGCAAAATAGATGAAGATGACAGAACACGTGTAGGACGGGGCAATCGTCCGGAACTGACTTATGGTCTGAACTTGAATTGTGCCTGGAACGGATTTGATTTAAGCGCACAATTTACTGGAGGCGCATTGTTCGATGTATCATTAACCGGAACTTACTATAATGGTTATGATGACAATACGGTCTGGACACAAGCATTCAAAGAAGGTGCCAACTCACCTTTATATCTGGTTCAGAATGCGTATACCACGGAAAATCCGAATGGAACATTCCCACGTCTGACTCTGGGAAATCAAGGACATGGAGGAGACAATGGATTAGCTTCTACCTTCTGGTTGCGTAATGGCAGATACCTTCGTCTCAAATCGGCACAGCTAGGTTATACATTCCCTAAAAAGTGGATGAGCCCTGTGGGAATTCAGAATCTTAGAATTTATGTAGAAGGTTCCAATTTATTCACGATCTCCGGTCTTCCCGATGGAATCGACCCCGAATCTCCGGGAGTGAATAACGGATATTATCCTCAACAACGCACAATCATGGGCGGTATAACTCTGACTTTCTAAACCTTTAAAAGATTTATTATGAAAACAAAATTTATAAGTATCATATTGTTGGGAGCCTCTTTAGGGCTTGGTTCATGTAGTGATTATCTAGACATGACACCGACGGACAAAGCATCAGATAAACTAGTATGGAGTAAACTGGAATATGCCGAACAAGCTGTCAACGATTTCTACCGTTATATCGATTATTTAGGAGTTTATCGTGACGGACAATGCCTGGCAGGCATGACGGAAGCGTTGACAGACCAACTCAAATACGGTTCCTATAACTATATGTCTAAATGCCAGATACCTAGCGAAATCGCTTATGGAGGATCCGTTCTGACAGTAAGTTATGTCAGCACTTATTTAGGCAATTGGGGGACGATGTATGAATATGTACGCCGTGTCAATGAAGGTCTCAATAAACTGAAAAAGTACGCCTCATTCGGTCAGACGGAACAAGAACGGCTGGAAGCGGAAATGCGCTTCTTCAGAGGATATTTATATACCGACTTGGTAAAACGTTATAAGGAAGTCATTATATATGATGAAGATCTGGATAATATAAAGAAGGATATGCCGGTCAGTTCCGAAGCAGAAGGATGGAACTTTGTATATGAGGACCTGAAGTTTGCGGGCGAACATTTACCGGTTGATAAAACCCCTAATGGACGTCTGACTAGCGGAGCAGCTTATGCAATGCTGTCACGGGCAATGCTTTATGCAGAAAGATGGGATGATGCCCGGATCGCTGCCGAAGAAGTGATGGGCATGGGATATAAGCTGGAAGAAAAAGAGAATTATTCTAATGCATTTAAAGCAGGAAGTCAGGAAGCTATTCTGCAATATTGCTATGACAAGAGTTCTACTGTAACTCATGATTTTGACGGCTATATGGCTCCCGGAGGTGATAAAGCATTGGATGGTAATTCAATGACCGGAGGATTTGGAACTCCGACACAAGAAATGGTAGAATTAGGGCTGGCAAAACGAAATGCGATTGCTTAATTATGGATCGGACTGATTTTTAAGAAGATACGTTTTTTATACTTCAAATCATTTTGCGACAATAAGAGTTATTTCGTGACAAGATCGCTAGGTTTGTCTCATATTGAAATGGGATAAAGTGACATCCTCTCAATCTTTCTACAATAAAGGTACAAAATCTCATCAAACTATCCAAATATTTATCTATCCTCCCATCGATGCATGGCCTTCAATTCTCTATAAATAAAGGGATTGTAGGCTTTTATTTTTTTTGCGTTGATCATCCTTTAATCTCCTCCGAAAATACTTATTAGAGCTGAAAATAGGCTGTAATTTATTCAATGATGGCATAAATGGGTGAATGAGTTTATCTGTTAAAATAGTGTTAAAGGGGGTGCACTTTTTATGTTTGGGGGTGCACTTTGGGGGTGCAAATCAAGAAAAAAAAATACCAGTAAATAGGGGTATAAGTACTGAAAAAATGCCATTAAAACGCAAAAACTCTAGTTTTCGCACCCTATATGTACAAGTGTTTTTGATTTCGAACAAATATAAGTGGTTAATTATCAGTATTTTATTTGTTATATTGATGTAAAATGCATATATTTGCCTATGATTTAAGATGAATGTACAGTTATGATTGAAGTTGATATAGATGCATCTGCGCTCCCGGTGATATTGCCGGGAGCATTTTAACTGGATCTCATTTTCTATTTTATTTTAATTATATATTAGGATATAGGCATTAGTCTATTTTTTAAGGTTGTAGATTGTTTGTTTCTTGCGATCCCGGAGAAATCCGGGATTTTTATTAAAGTATTTCTTATTTATCTTTATATTTTACTGCTTTTCCTTTTTCCTGTACGGACAGGCGCAGATGCAATAGGCTGTATCTGCGACGACAACGATTTTTTTTGAAGTACATCTCCAACAGGCGGCAATTGGAGGGGATCTAATACGCCCAGCCTTGCTTCAAGTTCTTTGTTTTCTGCAATTAGGATATTTATAGTATCGTTTTGCTTTTCAATTTTTGCGTGTAGCTCATCGATTTTAGTCTGCAATCCTTTTATTTCAAGATCCTTCTTTTCTTGCATATTTTTGTAGTCTTTATACATATTATATATGCAAGAAGCATCTACCGTGTTAATTGATACTTCTTCTTTTTTTTGCTCTTCTTTTAGCATTGTACCATTTCCGGTAAGAAGCCAATCTAAATCTATGATTGCAGAAAATTCTGCAGTCGAAAAACGCTGAAAGAAATCATAGCTTGGTGCAGACTTCATCTTTTGTATATCATAAATTGTCTGCGCTCTTGGATATCCCAATTTCGTAGCAAAACTATTAGGTGTTTCACCTAAAAAAGTGATCACTTGTGTTATTCTTGCAGAAATTTCTGCAAGTTTTTCATTCTTTTCTTTGTTCATATCAGAATATTCTGTAAGTTTGCAGCATCTTAATCAATTAAGAAGGCATCAAAGGTAGTAAATAACAGTTCATAAATCAATAAATATGGCTAAAAAAGAGAAGTTTATCAAGTTAGACAAAGACAAGGTTAAAGAGATTGCAGACATAAAAGGAGTGTCTACAGTAACCGTGTATGCAGCGCTAAAATTCCAAACGGAAAGTGATCTAGCGAACTTTATTCGCGCATGGGCTTTGAACCATGGCGGAAAACAGTTTGAGGAAGTAGATAATCCATATGACAAAATTAAAATCTTATAAATTATATTATCATGGAAACAAGAAACAACAATCAGCAGACAACCGGCCTGCAAACCTTTTTAAATGAGAATATCGGTGCTGAAATCAGAACCATAACAGTCGACGAGATGCTTTATTTTGTAGGAAGGGATATTGCATTATCATTAGGTTACAATGATCCCGTATCAGCAATTACGCAACACGTTGATAATGAGGATAGGGTAAAATACCCTATCCCTGATAATCAAGGATTTATGCAAATCACCACTTTAATCAACGAAAGCGGCATGTACGCCCTTATCTTTGGTTCCAAATTGCCAGCAGCCAAATCCTTCAAGAGATGGATCACTAGCGAAGTCCTCCCCACTATCCGCCGCACAGGTGGTTATTCCCTCCAGCCATCCCAGCGTCAGCTATTACCCGCACCCAAATTCCGTCCGGCATTTATCAAATGGAAGGAAAGAAACCGCAAGTTCCTGAGCAGAAAGGAACTGTTTGCCATAGCCAACGGCTTTCGCCTTACTTACTCCCATGTCCGTAAGGTATACTCGGGTAACACTGTCAGCGCAAGAGTCCTTGACGCTTTGATTAAAGCCGCCAGGAAAAATAGAGAAGCGGGTATTGAATACCCCGAGCATACCACTTACGAACGTCTGCTATTTGAATGGGAGGAAATGCAATGATCACCTACCTATCACGTATCGACCCTCTGTATATCAAACTTGCATTTTCCATTTGGAGTGAATATAAAATGGTTTGTCCGATTGCAGTTTTCGGCAGTAAGAGTAAAGGTATTGTGATAAAGATCGGTCCGATAACCGGAGAAAAGGCCGAGGAGATGGCGGATAAGATCTGGCATATGACCGGAGGAATACGGATGATCGGAGAAAAAGAAGAACAACCAGTTCATGATAAAAACTTTTAATTTATATGGTTTATTTACCCCATGCTGCAGAGGCAGCAAGATTATCCCAGTCCGTGAGGATAAGGATATTTCTGAATTTTTCCATAAATGTAAAGTATTTGCCAAGCTGCGAAAGCAGCACAACTGCCCTGGTTTGTGATAAATAGGGGCAGATTTAAAACGATTTATTAACTTTTAAACAAATAAAAAATGAATAAGAAAGACATTAAAAAAGAAAAGAGCCTGGATAAAGGCTCTTTAATTGAGAAACTCTTTAGAGAGATCAACCATTGGAAGCCTCGTAACGGTCGTCCCTTCTCATGGACGAAATCATTGACATAATTTCAAACTTCTGGCGCAGCAAGAAAGCATGATCGTTGGTTTCAAACAGACAGTTCTCGACTTCATCCATACGGTTGTTTAACAGGTTCTCTAGTTCATCAACATAATTGCTATAAATGCAGTTACTATTTTGGGGCATTTTTTCTTTGACAATGCCGTCTAATACAAGAGACTCTAGTACAGCATTTTTGGCCGAGACGATGGTTAACTGAACAAATAATTGATTAACGATGGTTTTGATCTCTTCGATTTCTTCTTTCCGTGTCATAGTTACATAAATTTAGAGTTTTAATTGGTAGCTACAAATGTAGCAAAACTTCCGTGGTTCGTGAGAATAGCGGAAGATAATTTAAACAAATTATCAACCCTTATAAATAGATTAAAATGACAAAAAGACAACAATTAGTACTGATGTTCAAGCAGCTGCAGGAGTTCTGCAAGCAGAACAGCATTCAGGTCATCGCAGTTGCCGGTTACGAGAATGACAATAGAGAACTTACCAGTATCTCTTATGCTCGCGGTGATTCCAAAGCAGTAGTTCCGATGATACTCAAAGAAATGAAAATCAACAGTAACCTGGATGAGTTTATCAGAACAACAGCTGTAATGAAATACTAGAGCAAAATAACCAAGAATGATTTATTAACTCTTAAAATTAGATTTAAAATGAAAGAAGAACAGCTTTTTAAAATGGCCGAGCAAGTTAAAAAAACATGCAAGGAAAACGGTATCTCGATTTTGATGATTGCTGGGGATACCGAAGGAAACAAGGTTAATGGTAGTAGCCTTCTCATAGGCAGAGGAGATATTTTGATTACGATGATTGTTGGACTTATGGAAGAAAATCCAAATTTCTCCAAGCTCATCCAAAAAGCTTCTGAGTATTACTCAGTACAACAAAGAGAAAGTAAACAGGAATCGCTTGCAAAAGACTTTGAAGAATTATTCAAAGCACTCCGAGACGCTACACGCCAGACGCGCAGAGGATAAATAAAGGAGCAGTCAAGGACCTTCCCGTTTCCGCTTGTTTTCAGGATTACGTACTTAATCATTCTCATAACTATATATCTTTTCGATAGGTGGTAAAAAGAGACGGTAAGGTGGCCTTCATTCCCGGATCGAAGCCGGGAACTGCACAAGAGTTAAACGATTATAGAAATGCCAATTTTTATAGATAACGATATACTGGTGGTCACCAAGGATGAGCTTGTTCCCAGGTTCTACGAATGGAACAGCCTTAAAAGTCAGTTGCGTCGTCACAAAGACAAGCCTACCGGCCTTAAGCGCTACTCCCGTGGCGGTGGTCGGGGCAACCGTCTGCTCATCCTTTTCGATTCCCTTCCCGCGACCATCCGTGAGGCCATCGGCGATCCCCGCCGTGTGGAACATATCCTTTTGCTTTATTTTGGTGTGGATTCTGATGCGGTGGATTTCTATTCCACTTATGAAGATGCCGCCGGTACTCTCTCGGCAGAGGAACAGGACAAGTATGTGATGAACGCTTCTGTCCTAAACGCTTTGCTCGCACTCCGTGAGGCTCGCCTGAGCGAATGGCAGTCCAGAGGACGCAGAAGCATGTACGGGCTGGACGATTCAGTATGGTCTGATTACAGTACATTCTCGCAGGTGCTGGAAAAGAGATTCGGAAAGACCCATACCCTTCCTCCCTCACGTGCCCGTCTTATAGAGAAGATGAAGAAATACTCCGCCGGGAGCAAGGAGGACGGTTACCGCTTTCTTATCAATAAGAACAGAGGTAACAACTCTGCCGGCATACGTACGGAAAAGGCCCGCGCCCTTCTGGAGAGTATGTTTGCCCATCAGTCCTGGAAACCTGATATGGCTGAGGTATTTCGTCAATACGATGCCTTTCTGGCGGGATATGTGGAAATCGTGAATGTGGAGACCGGTGAGGTGTTCGATCCGAAGGAATATGGTAAGATCTCCCAACGGACTGTGAGCGGTTTCCTGAGCTCCTGGGAGTCGGGTGTAGCCACTTCACGCAAGCGTACGGGAAACCGTCAGATCCGTCTGGGAATGTATGTCCCCTTCGAAACGCTGGAGCACCCGCAATGGGCCGGCAGCATCATTTCCGTGGACGACCGCCAGCCTCCCTTCTTCTATGCCGAGGGGAAGCGTGTATGGTTCTATTGCGGAGTGGATCTTGGCAGCGAGGCTATCACCGCATGGGTGTACGGAAAGGACAAGGAAGGGATCATCTCCGAGTTCTATCGCCAGATGGTACGCAACTATTCACGCTGGGGTATGCCTCTGCCTTATGAGGTGGAGTGCGAGAGTAATCTGAACTCCGGCTTTTCAGATACCTTCCTCAAGGCGGGAGCTATGTTTAAAACCGTCAGGATCGAGGCCAACAGCGCCCGTTCCAAGAGATGTGAAGGTTACTGGCGTCCCATACGTTACCAGATGGAAAAGAAACGTGAGGGCTGGCTGGCCCGTCCGTTTGCCAGAAGCGAGTCCAACCAGGTGTCTACCGGTAAGATCCCTATCCTGCCTTACGAGCGAATCATAGAGGAATGCCTCATAGACATTGAAAGATGGAACAATACCGAGCATAGCATCTACAAGGGTATGACACGTTGGGAAGTTTTCCTCCAGAAGCAGAATCCGGATAACACGAACGCTATCAACTGGCGGAGCATCCTTCCCTCCTTGGGAAGGAAGGTCGCTACAAGCGTAAGCCTTGCCGGCCAGGTACGTTTCCGCAAGATGTGGTATATGTTGGGAGATAACGGTACCTTGGCTACAGGCGACAAGCTCATCGGGTATATGCGTACGCTGGCCGGCAAGGAGGTGGATATCCACTACATGGACGACAACGACGGGAGTGTACTACGCGCCGTTATCTGTCTCAGAGATGACAGCAGGATTGTCTGCGAAGCGGTTCCGCAGCCTGTTACAGCACGTTCAGCACTGGAAGAAACTCCTGAGCAAAGGAAGAACCGTGAACTCATGGCCCGTTACCGGAATACACTGGAGGGCTACAGCCGCAGACACTATCAAGAAATCGGCAAGGTGGTAGTCATCGATCACAGGAGTGACACGCTCAACGACAAGTTCCGCATCTCCTCGCTTGACAGATGGCACCATCCCGAAGAACGTGAGGAGGTTGAGATCCTGGAAGAGACACCGGTGGACGATATCATTTTAAATGATCCGCAAATATCCTTTAATAAAGATTTAAGAACAAACTTTTAAAATATAACTGATATGGAAATAGAAACTACCAGAGAGTACAGACAGAAAGTACTGGATGCCCTGAAGGAGGCAAGAGAACTCTTCAGTGGCAGTAACGGTGAATTTGCCAAGAAATACGGACTTAATCAGGGTATCTACAGTGAGATTGTCAATGGAAAGATCACTGCGGATACCGAAAAGAAGATCGGTCACAGAAAATGGCTGTCGGTTGGCCGGTTGCTGGGAGTAACCGCTTCGGAGCGTATGTGGAGAATGGCCCGTACGGATGTATTTAATATGATTGAGCAGTATGTGGATTTCTGCAAGGAGTATTCCAAGGCGATGATGTTCGTGGACGAATGCGCCATCGGCAAGACCTATTCGGCTCTTTATCTTTCCCGTAACCGCAAGAACTGTTTTTATCTGGATGCCACGCAATGTCGCAGCCGTCGCTCCTTTATTCTTCACCTGGCGCGTTGCATCGGTTCCGACGAAGGAACAGTGGAGGAGATGGAAGACAGTATCAAGTATACCCTATGCAATATCCCTTCTCCGGTCGTGATTATTGACGAAGCCGGCGCACTGAGTTATGCGGCACTGGAGTCTCTGCATGGCCTGTGGAACGGTACGGAAAACATGTGCGGCTGGTTTATGATGGGATCTGACGGACTTCGCACGAAACTGCAGAATGGAAAGGGACGTAGCAGGAAGAATTCATTCAAGGAACTGTTCTCCCGCTTTTCCAGCAAATATTATTCGATTGTGCCTACGGGTAAGGATGACCGGCTGCTGTTCTACCGTCGGCTGATCACGGATGTGCTGTCGGTCAATGTAAGCGATAGAGAGATGGTAAAGAAAGTTGTGAATATGTGTCTTGATACGCATGGAGAGACCCTGGAAACGGGTCTGAGACGTGCAGAATCAGCATTAATACTTATGCAGGAAGGAGCTTGATGATGGAAAAGGAAGAAGAAAAGAAGCCGAAAAAGCGTGTACGTCTACTCACCATGCGTAATGTGTATGACAAGAAAATCTCCAAATTTCAATTTGACGGCATGTGGGCGGAGTATGTATCCCCTGAGCCCGAAGATCACGGGATATGGCTTATATATGGTGCGGAGAAGAACGGTAAAACCACTTTCGCGCTTATGCTGGCCAATTATCTGCGGCAAATGGGAAGAGTACTATACCTGAGTGCGGAAGAGGGTATCTCGGCAAGCATACAGGATACCTGCCTGCAGGTAGGCATACCGGAAGAATGTTCCAATATGTACATGTACGAGTACATGCCTGTTGAGGATCTATGGGAGAAGCTGCGTGACCGTCGGAGTGCCAAAGTTGTGTTTATTGACAATGCCTCCTATTACAAGGATGAGCTGATGAATAAGGAGTATGGATTACTTAAGCTCATCCGTAAATTTCCGGAAAAGCTGTTCATTATTCTTGCTCATGAGGAAAAGGGAAGACCACATAATGCCGCTGCGCGACAGGCTTCGAAGCTGGCAAAAGTAATCTTCCATGTGCAGGGTCTGGCTGCCGAAGTAAGCGGACGTGTGGGGAACAATGTAGGAAAGAAGATTCCCATTGTCGAAGAGAGAGCCCGGTTGTATCATGGTAACGAATTAAATGGCAACGATTATGAGTAATAACAAACCTTCCCGCCTGGTGTTTTATGCCACCAATCCTCAGAAAACCTTGCTTCATCGCCTTAAACGACAGGCTGGCATGAGTGAGGATGATTACCGTACAATGATCTATGATGCCAGCAACGGTCGCACTGATTCATCCAGACAGCTATATAAGTATGAAGCTACACAGTTGATCAAAAGGTTACTTGATCCGCAAGGGGTGAACGAGAAACGCCAGGAGGAACAGGCGAGAGTCGTGGGACAGATATTCGGTATATCTATGCACATCGGTATTCTCAACAAAGATTATCGTAGCGATGATCCTGAAGAGATTGAGATGAACAAGGCAAAGATCTCTTCCTTTCTGAAAAGACGTGGAAGCATCAAAAAGGATGTAAGCCGACAAAATCTGGAGGAGTTAAAAGAGACTCTAAAGCAGTTACAAACGATTAAGAAAAAGGAGGGGAAATGAAATGGTATGACTGCATAGGATATATCCTCGGGATCGTCGTCAGCATTGTCCAAATCATTCTTACGAATAATCCTGATGTAAGGATATGGGCCTCTATCAGCCTATTATGGGTACTGATCGCTCTCAGGAATAATAACGACAACGACAGAAACGAGAGAAATCAACATAGTATTAATTATTAAAATCAATTTTTATGGTAAAGACAAGAGTTAAAAAGACGATTATTACCGGCGTGACAAGCGAACAGGTAGAAGCGGCATTGAGCGAATTCTCGCAGGCTGACTCAAGAATTCAGAAGATCACCGCTGAAATGGAACTGAAGATTACTGCTATCCGTGACAAGCATGCGGAGGAACTGGCAGAACTTCAAAAGAAGAAGGATGACTCAATGGAGATCCTTCAGGTATTCGCTACGGAGAATAAGGAAAGCCTCTTCTCTAAAACAAAGAGTTACAAGAGTGCTCATGGAATTTTTGGATTCCGCACAGGAACTCCCAAGATCAAGCAACTTAAAGGTTTCACAAAAGAATCTGTGCTTGCTTTGGTAAAAGCCATTCTCCCAGATTACATCCGCACGGCGGAAGAAGTCGCAAAGGATCGTCTGCTTGCTGATCGTGATAAGGAAGAGGTAGCAGAGAAACTGTCTAAATGCGGTATGGTTGTAGTACAAGATGAAACATTCTATGTGGAACCCAAGAAAGAAGACCAGCCGTCCTGAGTACTCATATGCTCCTATCGGCAGCCGCTGGGCAGTTTATCACTGGGAGGAGATAGGGGATATCTGCACGGCAGACAAGGTGGCTGAATTCCCCACCAGTGAAGAAGCGCGCAAAGAATGCTATCGGCTCAACGGCTGGAAATATGAAGAGCCTGAGAAGAGAAAGAATAACCTCAAGTATTAATAATTTAAATTTTTACATTATGAATGAAATTTATTGGATGACCGTAATTGGTAACCTGTCCACTGTATTGACAGTCGTATGGATCGTAGCTTTGATAATTGCCGTTATCATGCTGATTGTTTTGTTGGTATCGGAAGGTGATGTAATCGAGGATGAGGATAACGCACACACATTCTTCAAATGGTTGAAACGCATTGTTGTCTGTGGTGTAATAGCGGCGATGGCGAATATCTTTATTCCGACGACCAAACAGCTGCTTTATATCTATAGTGTTGGCGGCACGATTGACTATATCAGGAACAATGATACGGCAAAGCAGCTTCCGGACAAGTGTATCAAGGTGCTTGACCGTTTTGCGGATAAATATATTGACGAACCTGAAAAAGATAAATAATTATGGGAATGCACACATGGTTTGAATGTAAAATCCGTTACGAGAAAGTCGTTGAAAACGGAATGCAGAAAAAAGTAACAGAACCTTATCTGGTAGATGCCCTCAGTTTCACGGAGGCGGAAGCAAGGATAATCGAGGAGATGACTCCCTTTATCTCCGGAGAGTTTACAGTATCGGACATCAAGCGTGCCAACTACAGCGAAATTTTCCCCAGCGACGCCGAATGCGATGACCGCTGGTTTAAATGCAAGTTGTGCTTCATCACATTGGATGATAAGAGTGGAGCAGAGAAAAAGACGAGTACTTATATGCTGGTACAGGCTTCGGATCTGGGACGGGCGAAGGAGAACCTTGACGCCGGCATGAAAGGCACAATGGCAGACTATCAGGTAGCCTCGGTAGTGGAAACAGCTATCATGGACGTATATCCTTATACAGCCGACAAAGATGCCAAGCCTGAATTTTCGGACGAGAAAGAGAAAGAATGAACAGTTCAAAGGTAGTTGTAGTCCTGCGCATTATATGTGGGCAGGACTCCCATAACGATCCGGAAGAGATGGTGAGCAAGGTTGACATAGAAGATGATCTGTTGCAGATTAAGATACGGGACATCGAGTATGAGATAGATTCCTTCAGGCAAGAGGAGAATAAACGAATGCGCTACGGCTGGCATACGCGTGACAAGCCTTTCCATCCGCAAGATTTCAAACGAGAGATCACCTGGCATCGCATCAGGAGCCGATGCTTTTAAAGACAATTAAATAACCATTTAAAGACAATCCAATCTATGAACTTAAAAGAGAACAAAGACAAGAAGCCGATGGAGATTATTCTGGAAGAGATTTCTAAAGTGACGGGAGTATCAAAAGATCTGATCCTCTCTCGTTCGAGGAAGCAGGATGTGGCTGATGCAAGAATGCTATTCTGCTACATGGCTCGCAAGGAAGGTTACCTCCAGCGTGAAATAGGAGATTTTGTCGGACTAGTACACTCACGTGTCTCTGCGGCCTATTATGATGTAAGACTTAGAAAAGAGAAGTTCCGTCCACTTATCGGCAGATTACCCGGGTGCGGAACGGGAGGTGTCTAGCAGCAGTATGTTTGGCTGTCTCCATGCGGGCGGAGAAGCCCGGAAGAGACTATAGGAATCGCTTCAGGCAGAGCAAACCGCTTGAAGGTATATACTTCACCGACTTTGTCAGAGAAGTGCTTGAAAAGAGAAGCAGACGCAGGTCTGAGCATTATGCAGCCGTTTATGATGCAATCATCAGACATATAGATAATTTTTCTGTTGAGTTTGGCTGTGACATATTCACCAATTCTGTTACGGAGGAATTCCTGGATGATTTCATCGTTTATCTCGAAGATCAGGGATTACGGCATAATACAATCGTTGGATACATTCAAAAGATTCAGTCGCTCGTCAGAAAGGCTTTGCAATACAATTATGCGGTTGACAGTACTTATGATGAGATAGACTTAAGGGAAGAGCCGACCAATACCGTCTTCCTGTCAATGAATGAGATTACGAGGATATATTACTATAAATTCGGGAAACAGGATAAAAGGAAAGCCAGGGAAAGGATACGTGATCTGTTTGTCATAGGATGCCTGACAGCTCTGAGATATTCCGATTATTCGACATTAACCAAAGATAACCTGAGAGATGGATACATCATAAAAAGAACTAAGAAAACCAATGTGGATGTCAAGGTACCAGCTCACGACTACATAAGGGAGATCTTTGAGAAGTATCAGGGCCGTATTCCCGGAGGATTATGCATTCAATACTTCAACAAGTATTTGAAAGTCATAATGAAGGAGATAGGATTAACAGATAAAATAACCTATTCCTATACTAAGGGAGGAAAGTTGGTTACAGTGACAAAAGAGAAATGGGAACTGATCAGTAGCCATACTGCAAGAAGAAGTGCTGCTACCAATATGTATTTGACAGGACGTATGAAAACATTGGAAATAATGAGACTGACAGGACATAGATCCGAGCAGAACTTCTTCCGGTATATCCGGTTGACTGCAGACGATACTGCCAGATCGATTTCAGGGGATTTTTTCTGGAGAAAATAAATTAACGTAGACTAATCAAAACATAATGAAAACAATTGACTCAATTATCATTCACTGCTCGGCAACACGTGCCGGGCAGGATTTACGTGCAAAGGATATAGACCGTATGCACAAACAGAGAGGCTTTAGCCAGATCGGTTATAATTTCGTGGTCGACCTTGATGGTCATGTAGAGAATGGACGTCCACTTTCTATTGATGGGGCTCATTGTAATACAAAAGGATTTTCCGGTGTATCTTACAATAAGCACTCAATTGGTATCTGCTACATCGGTGGTTTAGATGCGAGTGGAAGACCAGCCGATACTCGTACTCCTGAGCAAAAAGCGGCTTTACGTGGACTTGTAGCGAAATTGTGCAAAGAGTATGATATCATCGAGTTGCTTGGCCATCGGGATACTTCGCCTGATCTGGATGGCTCAGGTGAGGTGGAACCGGCGGAATTTATCAAGGCATGTCCCTGCTTTGACGTGCGTTCAGAGTTCTCTAATTTCTTACGCAATGTTGTTGTGAAAGCAAAATAACCCTCAATACAAATCAGAAAGGAATAAAATGAAAACATTTGGACAAGTAAAAATTGGAGATAA
>OASX01000754.1_pt1 | contig 22213 bp, 18 predicted proteins | sample 1516531 | NCBI WGS metagenome assembly OASX01 (sample SAMEA2579911, study PRJEB22360) | human gut metagenome | biome: human gut; feature: human-associated habitat; material: faeces | place: Denmark | collected 2008/2010
GGTACGCATATAATGGGTCTTTTGTTTCCTTATCAGTTAAAGAAAAAGTGGCAAAATGATGTGGGTAAATATTGGTTTCAAGGTAGACAAAAATATATACATAGATCGAATGATGCTTATAAGGGAGTTGGGTTCATTTTTAAAGAAGATTATATGGGGAGCTATAGTGAAATTGAGCTAGAAGGACGTATGTATATGGTGACATCTCGTTATAAAGAGTTTTTAAAAATGAATTATGGACCGGATTACATGACACCTCCACCAATTGAGCAAAGGAAACCGGAACATTTTTTATCTAGAGAGCAAGTAAAACGAAGAAGGAAAGCGGGGGGATTTTGTTGAATTATGGTTTAATCTTGGCAGGAGGAGTAGGCCAGCGAATGAGAAGTTCTGGGATGCCCAAACAATTTCTTGAAGTATTTGGTAAACCTATAATTATATATACATTAGAAAAATTTGAAAAATGTGAAGATATAGATAAAATAGTAATTTCTTGCAATGCATCTTGGATTGAATATATGAATAGTCTAATTAATCAATATAGAATATCTAAAATACTTGAAGTAGTATTAGGTGGAAAAAATCGTCAAGAAAGTATAAGGAATGGGATTATACGTATAAGTAAAGAGGGGGGACCAGATGATGACATTGTGGTAATACATGATGGTGTTCGTCCGCTTGTTCAAAATGTGATTATTAGTGAAAATATCCGTATAGCAAAGAAATATGGTTGCGCAATGACTGTAAAACCGGTAGTTGAGTCCGTGTGTATTACGAAATCAGATGATGCAGGCTTTGAAGCTTTCAAAAAAAGGGAGGATACATACAGTCTTACATCGCCTCAAACCTTTGAATTGGGGATATTGGAAGCGATATATGAAAAAAATTTTGACATAAATGAACCAATGCCAATTCTTGATGCTGCTATAGGGTATACATTTCTTGGAAATAATATTCATATTGTTAAAGAAAATAATAATAATTTAAAAATAACAACACCTGAGGACTACTACATCTTAAAAGCAATGTTGGAACTTGAGGAAAGCAAATATGTCTTTGGAATTTAATGATATTACAAATTTGGAAAGGTTTGGAAAAATGGAAAAAAGAGATTTGGACATTATTATGAACAGCGCTGTCAATTGGCAAATGTATCGTAACAAGGTAGTGCTTATTACCGGAGCTACGGGTCGTCTTGGAAGATATATTGTTGAGACAATGATTAACATTGACCTTAACTACAATCTTAATATGCGCATTATTGGTTTAGCAAGATCGCAGGAAAAAATAAAGGAGGTATTTGAAAATGAATTGAACTTTCCAAATGTTGATATGCTCGTTCAAGATATAAATGAAGAAATTAATTATGATGGGAAGATAGATTATATTTTTCATACTGCGGGACCTGCAGCTCCAGTAAACTTTGAGACAATACCTGCAGAAACACTATGGAGCCATGTGAATGGCACTCATAATATTTTGGAGTGTGCAAAAATTCATGAAACAGAAAAGGTATTTTATGTATCTACAGTTGAAATATATGGTGAATGGAAAGAAAACAGGTATATTGAAGAAAGTGATATGGGACCAATACAGCATCTAAATTACAGGGCTTGTTATACAGAGGCAAAACGACTTTGTGAAACTATGCTGGCAACATACGAAAAGGAATATGGAATTAAATATTGTGGAGCGCGCTTTTCACATACTCTTGGCCCTGGGATTGTATTAGATGATGGCAGAGCGTTTGCTGAATTTTTAAAGAGTGTTCTTGATGGTAAGGATATAATACTTCAGTCAGATGGAAGTGCAATGAGAACCTATACATATGTAGCTGATGCTATGAATGCAGTATTTCTTATTATGGATAAAGGGAAGAATCTATTTTATAATGTTTCTGCAGAAGAGAATCTGATAAGTATTAGAAATCTTGCTGAATTAATTGCTGGACTTTCACCAACTGGAAAGACTAAGGTGGTGTTTGGCGGCGCAGCAGGGAAATTGCCCTACCTACCATTTAAATTAGCGGTTATGGATACTACAAAGGTTAGAGAATTAGGGTGGGAACCTCAGGTTGACCTTGAAAAAATATTTAAATGGACACTCGAATCATTTTCGTAAATCATTATTAGGAGAATATAAAAATGAAGTTAATAGCTTTTTATTTACCTCAATTTCATACATTTCCAGAAAATGATGAGTGGTGGGAAAAAGATTTTACCGAATGGACTAATGTGAAAAGAGCTATGAAACTTTATTCATGGCAGTATCAGCCCCGTATACCTTATAAGAATAATTATTACAATCTTAATGATGACTTTGAAGCTACAATGAAATGGCAAATTGAAATTGCGAAAAGGGGCGGTGTTTATGGATTTTGTTTTTATCATTATTGGTTTAAAAATGGCAAAAGACTTCTTGAGAAACCTGTAGAGAGATTTCTTGAAAACGAGAATTTAGATATTAATTTCTGTTTGAGTTGGGCAAATGAACCATGGACACGGACATGGGATGGTAAGCAACATGATATATTAATGCCGCAAGAGTACGGGGATGTAGATGAGTGGAAAGACCACTTTTATTATTTATTACCCTTCTTTAAAGATGGTCGGTATATTAAAGAAAAAGAGAAGCCTATTCTTATAATATATAAGATAGATATTATATCTCAGATTGATGAAATGCTAAATTTATGGCAAGAGCTGGCGGTGAAGGAAGGTATACCAGGATTATATATAGTTTCCCAGCATTCAACATATGCAATATCCAACAAGAAGAATGAGCATATTAATGCAAAGATTCTTTATGAGCCAGGATATACACAGGCAGAATTCAGTTTGGTACGAAATAAAGATATATTTGGTGCATTTGTTCACGACTTTAAATTGTGTTTTCAAATAGAAATTCAACAAATTAAAAAGTTTATTGGAAAGTTGTTTAAACTGAAAAATGTAAGGTTTAATACGATGATACTAGATTATGATCTTTTTTGGAAACATATTTTGAAGCGAAAATATACAAATGATATGATTCCAGGAGCATTTGTAGATTGGGACAACTCACCACGACGTGGTGCTAAAGGTGCAAGGATATTTAAAGGAGCAACACCCGAGAAGTTTAGGCGGTATATGACTCTTTTGATAAGAAAAGTACAAACCGAATCTCCTACAGATATGATATTTATTGATGCATGGAACGAGTGGGGCGAGGGGACATATCTTGAACCAGATGAAAAATTTAAATATGGCTATCTGGATGCTGTAAGAGAAGCACTCCAAGCAAATATGGATAAATAATAAAAAGATTGAGTTGTCTGAGAAAGTTGGTTTCAAATGTATGTATTATTCCTTGTAATTCTTTTGGCAATTTTTTTGTTTAATTTAGTAGTCTATAAATTTGAAATTTTAAGTCCACCAGTTTTATTAAGTTTTATGTTTTTCTTTTGCGCATTTGTAGGAATAATCCGATATGATGACTGGAGGCTGAATGAGTATTATGGATTTACGGTACTGGTTATTGTATCTGGTATACTTGTGTTTTGTTTAGGAGGGTATTTTGGCAGTGCATGCAGGCTTAATTATTTAAAAAAAAACGAGCCCATAAGACATAGCAGAATCGAATTAGATAGATTATGTACGGTAGTATTTATTATTATAGGAATCAGTGGTAATGTGATTTTCTTTTATTACGTAAGGAAGATGGTGTTGAATCTGGGTTATGCGCACAATGGAATATCCCAGATGTTATATAGCTATTATATAATTAAAATGAAACTACAGAATGTGGGTGACAATAATATACCTTATTTTGCCAATGTTTTAAATCGGTTTGTTACAGTGAATTCGGTTCTATGCTTATATATTTTCTTGCATAATATATGTTTTAGGAAATATGAAAAAAAGGATTTATGGTTGCTGCTTATAATATTATTTTGGCCGATACAATCTATCATAAAATCTGGCAGAGGAGATATATTAGTACTTTTGGCTGAATCAATTTATCTTATGTACTTTTTTTGGAATATGTATTATGGTTGGAATGATACAGTGAATAATAAGATAATCAAGTGGGGAAGCCGTATATTTGGTGTGTTTTTGATATCATTTATAATCCTTGCAATTGTATTAGGAAAACGAAATTCATTTGCTGAACTTAATGTAAAAGAGTATTTAACAAAATACATTAGCGTAGGAATAAGGAATTTTGACTTGTTTTTAAAGAATCCAGTTCGCAGTGATTTTTTTGGACAAGAAACGTTTCCTGGATTTCATAGAATTTTATATAATTACTTGAATATTGGAAATTTATATGCTACTCCATTAGAGGGAATACAATTTAATGGATTTAGTATGGGTAATATATATACAGCATTCCGAAGATATTATGCGGACTTCGGCTTATTTGGTATGTTGTTTATTTCGTATTTATTAGGCTATTTTTTTTCGTTGGCTTACGAAAAGATTAAAAAGAAAAGCTATAAAGACCAGACCGGCTTTGGATTGCTTTTATTTGCTTATTTATCAAAAGAAATATTTTATTGGCCTATAGAAAATCAGTTGTTGATTTCTGAATTGTCAGTAGGCGGAATTTTTAAAATAATAATACTATATATCCTCTACCTTTTGGCTGTAAAGAAAAAGGTGAAGATAATAATTCGTAGAAAATTGTAAAAATATATTTCTTAGGGACGGATTGAATTTGAGTATGGAGAACGAAGAAGTATGTAATAAGTCGATAAAATTAAATGCTGTTTTGAATATTATTAGACAGTGTTGCCACATTGTCTTTCCATTAATCACTTATCCATATATATCACGAATATTAGGCAGTTCCAATTTGGGTAGATATAGTTTTGCAGATTCGATAGTTCAGTATTTTTTGATCCTGGCTTCATTAGGAATACCTACGTATGCAATTCGCGAAGGAGCGAGACTAAGAAGTGAAAAAGGCCGATTAGAGCAGCTTTCCGCACAATTATTCACATTAAGCCTGTTATCTTTAACAATATCAATATTGCTTTTGAGCGGTATTACTTGGTGTGTGCCCAGAATCAGAAGAGAGGGTATGCTTATTTTTATATTAGCTTTTAATATTGTATTTAATATTATTGGAAGGGACTGGGTAAATACAATATATGAAGATTTCTTATATATATCTATAAGATTTATTACGTTTCAGTTTTTTGCATTGGTCTGTACATTACTTTTTGTTAAATGTACAGATGACTATCTAAAATATGCAATAATATGTATGATGGCAAATTCTGGAGGATATTTAGTCAATCTTTTTTATTCAAAAAAATACTTGTCAATTAGATTAACTAAGAATATAGGCATGCAAAAACATTTAAAGCCGGTCCTATATTTGTTTTGTATAACCGTTACGATAAGTATATATGTTAAGTCGGACATAACTGTATTAGGATTTTTGAGTACTGATTCTGAAGTTGGAATATATACGTTAGCTTCAAAAATATACACAATTATAAAATCTGTACTTAATGCTGTAATTACTGTTACATTACCAAGAATATCCTATTATCTAGGAGATATGCAATTTGAAAATTACAATAAGCTAATAAGAAAAATAAGGCAAGTATTATATACCGTAGTATTTCCAACAATTATAGGAGTGTTTTGCCTAAGTTCAGACATAATGCTATTACTTGGAGGTAAAGAGTACCAGAGTGGATATAAATCGCTTGCAATATTATGTTTAGCTTTGTTTTTTTCAGTATTTGGCGGGTTTTATTCACAAGCAATCCTTATACCAAATAGAGAAGAAAAATATTTTTTTAAAATAACGTTGATTTCAGCGATAATGAATGTTTTATTAAATATCGTGATTATTCCTTTCACTGGGATTGAGGGAGCTGCTTTTACAACAGTTATCGCAGAAATATTTGTTTTATTTGCATGCAGAAAAAAAGCAAAAAATTATGTAGATATGGTAGGGAGTAAGGGGAGCATAGAGATTGGCTTTGGCTGCATAGCGATTGCATTTATTTGTTTTATATGTAGGATGCTGATAACTCAATTATTATTCAGAGTAATTGTTTGTATTTTAGCATCAGTAATTATTTATGGTCTTATTTTATTAATTGGAGGAAATCCAATTGCTATAATTTGTATACGCAAAATTAAAAAGCTGTTGACAAATTAAGAAGAATGTAAAATACCATGAAATAACGATTCAAGTACCTCTCACCCAATCATCCCCTCATGAATCCTCCGAAACGCCGCCGGCGACACCTCATACTCCTTTTTAAACGCCCTGAAAAAACTGGAATAGTCATTAAAACCGCAGGCAAAACATGCCTTATTGGCGGGGAGGCCTTCCAGTATCAGATTTTTCCCAGTCAAAAGACGCTGCTGAAGCACATACTGATAGTAAGAGATTCCCATTTTATCCTTAAACATATGAGCCAGATTGTATTTATCCATGATGAAGGCACCTGAAATGGTGTCCATGGACAAATCCTCCGTGAGATGGTTCTGTATATAGTGCAGGATATCTGTCAGCGGATTATCACGTACCCCGCTCTGGGCCGTGCCGGAATCTTCCATGAGGGCAAGGTTATATTCCACCAGCAGATGCAGAATGAAGGCTTTGACCTGGGCATGTCTTAGGGGCTTCTGTTCTCCGAGGGCTTCTTCTAAGGAGGTGAAGATGGTTCGGAAGTTGCCCCAGGCAGTGGTATGTCGTCGGAGTAGGTAGTTTTTCATCCCCTTTGCGGTAAGAAAGTAATTCAGGTCCTCATCAATGGAAGCCAGCTGCTGCAGGGTCGGCAGCGATATCCACAGGACGTACCGCTCATATGGCACGCGGAAATCTGCGAATATGGGATTATGCATGACATTGGGCGGTATGATCAGAAGGTCATCGTTTTGCAGATGATAAATCTCATCTCCTATAATATAATCCACATGGCCGCTTATAAAGTACAGCAGTTCATAAAATTCATGATAATGGGGTTCTACTGCAGGGTAAGTAATATCCCTGTGGTGGTCCAGCTCAAAATCATTGGTGTGCATGTAATGCTTCAGCATTTTTTCACGGTTGGATGATGTAACCATAAGTCTCCTGCCTATCTGTTTAATATCTTATTCCATTTATCCTTGGGCGCATTGCATAAAATGCGCCTTTCTAATTTGGCACATCCGCACAAAGCCCTTCGATTTTTAATCTCAATCTTCCAAGATTTGCAATGTTTTTACCAAATAACTCAATTTTCATTCAAAGAGTTTGCAATTATAATAGAACTATAACATGAGAAGTGAAAAATGTAAACACTTCATACGGTACCGTACCAGAACGCGTCCCAGACGCGCATCAGAGCAGGCTCTATGTTAATTTCAGCAGATAACAGGAGAGAGGAACATGAAAAAGAGGAGAGGAATTTTATGCTGTCTTTTGGCAACATCCATGCTGGTCTCGTTGACCGGCTGCAGTAAAGGGGGCAGCGGAACGCATTTGCTGGTGGCCCATTCCCACAACGAAAACCATCCGGTCCATGTGGGGCTGACTTATATGAAGGATGAGATGGAAAAGAATACGGGGTATTCGTTTTCCATATATCCCAACGGTCAGCTGGGCGGCAACAGTGATATGATTCAGATGGTGAAAGCCGGTGTACTGGATATTGCCAAGGTAAGCGCCAGTTCGCTGGAACAGTTTAACCCAGCCTATTCCATATTTTCACTGCCTTATGTATTTCAGTCCACGGAGCATTATTTTAAGGTGATGGAGGAGAGCCGGGCAGTACAGGATATTTTCAAATCCACATATGACCAGGGATTTTTTGCCATTGGCTGGTATGATTCGGGAGCGCGTTCCATTTATACCACCAAAGAGGGACCGGTGGAAAGTCCGGCAGATTTGAAGGGGCTTAAAATCAGGACCCAGGACAGCCCTACCTCCATTGAAATGATACGTAATATGGGGGGCGCGGCCACGCCCATGTCATCCGGAGAAGTTTATACCTCCCTCCAGCAGGGAATTATTGATGGTGCGGAGAATAATGAGACGGTATTGGTGGATGACGGACATGGGGAAGTGGCAAAATCCTATACCTACACCCAGCATCAGTACACCCCGGATATCGTAATCATTTCCACTAAGACCTGGGAATCCATGTCAGAGCAGGACCGGGATGCGTTGCTCAAGGCTATGGATGAAAGCTTTTGGAAACATGAAGAGAAGTGGCAGGAAATTGTGGAACGCAATATACAGGGGGCAAAGGAAGCCGGTTTCCAATTTTATGAAATTGATAAGACGCCCTTTATCCAGGCGGTAAAGTCCCAACATGATGCGTTCTGCGCTGAGAGCGAGGATAACGCCAGATATCTGGCAGATTTTCTGAGTTATGCTGAATAGGAGGGGGTAAGGAAATGAGAAATATAATCGACAGTATCATCCGGGTACTGTGTACTGCTATCATGGGCATCATGGTTGTGGCTGTATGCTGGCAGGTCATCACCCGGTATGTTTTGAATAATCCAAGTACGGTGACAGAGGAGGCCCTTCGCTATCTTCTGGTCTGGACCACCATGGTGGGCGCAGCCTATGCTTACGGAAAGAGGAAGCACCTGTCTATCAATATACTTTTGAAAAAGGTCAGTGCGCCTGTGCAGAAAATCGTGGACATAGGCGTGCAGTGCCTTGTCATTGTATTCTGCATCGTGGTTATGATAATGGGCGGTCTCAGACTATGCGCTACCGCTGCGGACCAGTCTTCTGCGGCCCTGGGAATTCCCATGCCCTATATCTACAGCTGTCTGCTGGTAGGTGCGTTCCTCTTTATCTTCTACGCCCTTATTTTTATCTGGGAGGATGTAAAGGAATTGAGGATATACCGGGGGCAATGTGCTGCGGGATGCCCCCGCGAAAAACAAAACCCCTCAGCACACCCCGCGGATGCTTCAAAAAATGAGAATGGGAGGAACGACATATCATGACAATGTCTGTGGTACAAGTTGGTTTAATTTTAATCGGGACGTTTTTCTTGCTGCTGGCCCTCAGTGTTCCCGTATCTATAAGTCTTATTGTTTCGTCTGTCCTGACAACGGCCTGCGTTATGGACCTGGATTTGGCTACCTTTGTGGCGAGCCAGAAAATGATTACGGGTGTGGACAGTTTTTCATTGATTGCGGTTCCCTTCTTCATTTTATGCGGTGTTCTGATGAATTCAGGAGGGATTGCCCAAAAGCTGATTAATTTCGCCAAGCTGTTCGTGGGCTTTATTCCAGGCGGCCTTGCCCACACCAATATCCTGGGCAGCACCCTGTTCGGCTCCATATCCGGCTCATCCGTGGCAGCATCCATTGCCGTGGGAGGCGTGATGATTCCCCTGGAGGAAAAAGAAGGATATGACCGCAAGTTCGCAGCGGCAGCCAATATTGCGTCTGCTCCAACCGGACTCATCATTCCTCCTTCGGGAATCCTCATTATTTACGCAGTGCTTTCAGGGTGTTCCGTGGTGGGAATGATAATGAGCGGATACATACCCGGATTCATGTGGTGTGTTGCCTGTATGCTGGTGGCCTTTGTCATTGCGAAGAAAAATAAGTATCCAACCACCAAGGCTGTTCCGGCCAGGGAATTCATACATACATTTATTGACGCGGTGCCCAGCCTTCTGCTGATTGTCATTATAGTAGGCGGTGTATGCTCCGGTATATTTACAGCCACGGAATCAGCCGCGGTGGCAGTGGCCTATACCCTGTTCCTGTCTATCGTGTGTTATCGCACCATTAAGATAAAGGACCTGCCAGCTATATTGTGCGATGCCTGTGAGACAACGGCTATTATCATGTTCCTCATTGCCGCTTCCTCCACCATGTCCTTTGTTATGTCCTTTACAGGACTGCCGGCTGCCATTGGCAAGGCCATGCTCAGTATTTCCTCCAATCCGTACGTGGTGCTTCTGATGATTAATCTTATCTTCCTGGTTGTGGGCACCTTTATGGATATTACTCCGGCTGTACTGATTTTTGCGCCTATTTTCCTCCCGGTGGTGAAAAACTTTGGCATGCATCCCATCCATTTCGGTATCATGATGATCATGAACCTGGGTATCGGCAATATCACCCCGCCTGTGGGGTCTGCCCTGTTTTCCGGGTGCTCTGTGGCAGGTATTGATATGGAGGATATGATAAAGCCTATTTTACCATTTTATGGGGCTATCTTTGCCGCACTGATGCTGGTGGCCTATGTGCCCTGGTTCTCCATGGTGATTCCGACACTGGTCGGTGCTGTGTAAGACAGGGGAAAGGAGTGTTTGATTATGATTTTTAATGTGCTTGATTTTGGAGCAAAGGCGGACCGCATCACAGATGACGCGCCTGCCATCCAGGCTGCTATTGACGCCTGCAGCCAGGCCGGAGGCGGCAGGGTGATTCTGGAGGGCGGAAAACATTTTTATTCCGGTTCTATAGTCTTGAAGGAAAACGTGGATCTGCACCTGGAACGCGGGGCGGTATTACAGGCCCATAATGATTTGGAGCATTACTTTCATCCTAACGCCGGACAAAGAGACGACGGTGTGGAGCGGGTGGGAACTCCGGTGACACTGAAGCCTTCCTATGTGTTCATCTATGCGAAGGATGCGGATAATATAGCCATTTCCGGAGAAGGCGCCATCGACGGAAATGCCTATGCTTTTGTGAAGCAGGTGAGCCCATACTATGTGACAGGTGACTTTTATCCGCGCCCAACCCTGGTCTATGTGGAGCATTGCAGTCATATCACGTTTAGGGATGTAATTATGAGGAATGCCCCCTTCTGGACGCTGCATCCGGCCGGCTGTGACGATGTGCTCATATCAGGCCTGCGGATTTTAAATGATTTGAATGTGGCTAATTCTGACGGTATTGACCCGGATCATTCCACTAATGTGCGGATTATCGGCTGCCACGTTACATGCGCGGATGACTGTATCTGTCTGAAGAGCTCTTCCGGTAATATGGAGTATGGCCCTCTTAAAAATGTTATTATTTCGGGATGTACCCTTACATCTACCTCAGCTGCTTTAAAAATCGGAACAGAGGGGACAGGGGATTTTGAAAATGTGGTTGTGGACAACTGCATCATCAGTGACAGCAACCGTGGAATATCCATCCAGATTCGGGATGGGGGAAATGTGAGGAATGTTTCGTTTTCCAATATCATCATAGAGACAAGACGGTTTGCGGACTGCTGGTGGGGATGCGCGGAACCCATTACCATATCCACCCATGACAGGGATGGACATACCAAATCCGGCCATATATCTAATGTGCGGTTTTCCAACATAACCTGCGACTCTGAAAACGGCGTATTTTTGTCAGGGAGCCCGGGAAACCATATTGAAGACATTCTATTTGAGAATGTGCGCGTGATGGTCAGATCTAAGAGCAAATGGCCCAAGGGCATGTATGATCTGCGCCCGGGATACGGACAGAAGATAGAGGAGATTAAGACCTCCGGATTTTATATGCGCAGGGCTGATGACGTAGTCCTCCGGAATTGCCAGGTGAAATTTGAAGGGGAGGAGAGAAATGATTTCAGCCATGCCTTATTTGCACAGGAGTGCCGGGATATGGTGCTGGAGAATTTCAGGGGAAAGGCAGCCCGCAGCAGTCTGGAGGATGTTGTGATAAGGCAGGATGAACTATGACTCTGAGGAAATGGAAGTCTATGACGCCCGGAGCATGGGCCTGTAACCTGGCACTTTACGGCATCGGTGTGGGGATTATGCCTATGGGTGTGGTACTGACCATCAACGCCCACCTGGGCGCCGGGGGATACGATGCCCTGAATTTTGCTCTGGCTGAGCGGCTCCGGATCAATACATCCCTTGGCATTTATGCCACAGCCGTTCTGGTGGTGATTCTGACTGCGTTTATCAGAAAGGGATATCCCAGACTGGAGACATTCATTTCGTCCTTTTTTCTGGGGATATTTACAGATATGTGGAAGACTGCTCTGGCGCCTGTACAGGGAACCGGGCTGGCAGCCTCCCTGCTCATCATGGCAGCAGGCGTGGTGGTGGTGGCATTTGCAGTGGCCTGTTATATCATCAGCGTATTTCCCACCAATCCCACCGATGACCTGGTGGTGGCCCTCCATGAAAGGGGGATAAGGCTGGGAACCGCCAAGGTGTCACTGGACGCGGTGTGTGTGATTCTGGCGGTGTTGTTAGGCGGAGAGATTGGCATAGGAACCATCGTATGTACCTTCACCGGAGAATCCACGGGAAGATATACGGCTGGCTGGGAAATGGGAAAGTGGTTTAAAGGTATCAGGGAGTCTTAATGTGCCAAAAATAATAGAGGACAAGAGCCGGATTTCACTTTCTTGTGGGGTCTGGTTCTTTTATTAAGCAGAGAGGATTTGCAAAAAGCCGTAAAATCTGCCCCTGATGTAATGCCTATTGCTGTAAGTTTCTATTGATATCATACTGGTTATTACTTATAATAATTACCAGCAGGAATATCAGCAAGGAAGGCGTATATCATGTTTTGCCGATACAGAGGGTCCGAAAGCAGCGATACGGTTGTCCGTGCGGATGGATGATTTATTACCATGTGAAAGGGATTTGCTTATGATAAAGACAGTAGATCAGACTACGGTTGCAGACATTTTCTCCATCAACAGTGATAAAATTTATAGAATACCAAAATACCAGAGAGAATATACCTGGGGAATTAACGACTGGAATGCGTTGTTTGAGGATGTTACAGACAATGAGCATGGTTATTTCCTAGGGTCTTACATTTGTGTAAATGGCGGTTCTCTTAACGGAACTGTCCTTGAAGTTATTGATGGGCAGCAGCGCTTCTCAACGCTTATGCTTCTTCTGACTGCGCTATATGAGAAGCTGTCTGAACGCAAAAATGAAATGGATGATGACGATAGAAATGATCTGGCAAATCTGCGAAGTGAATTGGCAAACAAAAAGCAGACCTTTGCCGCAAACGGTAAAAAGATAACAGAATATAGGCAGCGGCTTTTTCTGCAGAAACAGAATATGAATGACGAAGATTTTTCTTTTATCTTGTTTGATAATGGGATTATCACGGCTCAGAAATCCAAACCGCTTAATTTCGGTAATCGCCGTATAGCAAAAGCATACAGACATTTCGGAAAACTCATTGATGATGAGATTGTAGAAATCAGGAGCAAAAATCCTAATATAACTGAGGTGGGCGCTTTGTTCGGCATTGTGCGCAGATTTGAGACCGCTGTTCTGGTGGGGATTGAAGTGGATACAAATAAGGATGCATATATGCTTTTTGAATCGCTGAACCACAGAGGCGTTCCTTTGTCCGCACTGGATCTCATCAAGAATACATTGATTGCCCAGGCAGAGGATGCTTCAGACGCGGAGAATAGTTACGAAAAATGGAAGTATATACTAAATTGTATTGGTCAGGATGACTACGCTGTGCAGGAGCGCTTTTTCAGACAGTATTACAATGCGTTTCGGGAAGAATTGAATGAGCCATATCCTAAAACGGATAAGCGTTATTATCTGGGCTATCTTGCAACCAGAACAACACTTCTTGATATTTACGAAAAGATGATAAAATATGACTACAGCTTTTTTCTGGAGGACCTGTCAGCGAAAGCAGAAAAGTATTCTGTGATCGTAAACAACAGTGATGAGATACATGAATTTACAGATGCGCTGCAAGATTTGAGCAGAATTTCCGGCGCGCCGTCGTATATTCTGCTGCTGTACCTGATGTCTAATCAGGAGAAACTTCAAATTTCAGAATCCGATTTAAACGGAATTATCAAAACATTGATTACATTTTTTGTTCGCCGTAACGTAACAGATGTTCCGAATACCAGAAAGCTTACGCAGATGTTCATGGATATTATCACAGTGATTAAAACGTTAAGCGGCGCTGCTGTTGTTACGGAAATCTGTAAAAAGCTGCAATCTGTATCTGCGCCGGATTCCTTGTTTGAAGAAAAACTGCGTGGTCCCATATACGACGAGAATCCGGAAGCTGCCAGATTTATCTTGTGCAGCATCGAAGCAAAGCATCAGACCAGAGAAATCTATGTTGATCTTTGGTCTCGTGATACCAGTAAGAAGTACGTGTGGACGATTGAGCATATTTTTCCCGAAGGTGAAAATATACCAGCTCCATGGGTGCAGATGATCGCAAATGGGGATGCAGTGCTGGCAAAGCAGTACCGCGCAAGCTACGTACATACCATCGGCAACCTGACCATTACCGGCTATAATCCAAATCTTTACAATATGTCTTTTAAGCAGAAAAGAGACAGAACATCGAAAGACAAAACAAAGAATATAGGCTATAAAAACGGTCTGTACTTAAATCAGGATGTGATTATAAAGGATGAGTGGAAGATAGAAGATATAAAAACCCGCACAGACAAATTAGTATCCATTTTAATGGAAATGTATCATTGGTAAGATAAAAAAGCAGGACAGACGGCTGAGGAATAAGAAGTATGGAATTTCGCGGTACTAAGGCTGGTTTACCTGTTCCTGGACTCCCTGTATTTGCGGAGAAATTCCAGCTGCGCCTCATCGTCGGCCTCCCTGTCATAGGGCGTTGAGCCTGCCACAAAACAGCAGACCAGGATGGATAGAACAGTCAGTATCAGGAATATAATGAGTATAATCATGTCCGGTCCTTTCTATTATATATACAGCTATAAATGTACAGTCATAAATGTACATTTATAAGTGTACTGCTGCAAGTGTGCACTATAATTGCGCAGCGATGAATCTGCTATTATAAACTTACAGCCATATACATGTAATGATGCATCTATTTATCATATCATCTACTTATAGTTTATCCGTTTTTCCTGCCTTTTGTTCATGGAAAATAAAAGAAAAATCCCTGAGATACCGGCAATGGCGCATATTGCATCTCATACCGGTATTCAGGGATTTTTTATTTTTAAACCTATTTCTCCTCACAAACCTGGAAAATATAAAATTTCAAGTAATAAGACTCGTCCGCCGCCCATAAAATGGGATGGTCTGCTGCCTGGGTCCTGTACTCCACCTGCCTGAGCCGTTTGTGTACATTGCCCGCTGCTTCACGTATGGTTTTGGTAAAGAGTTCCGGGTCCATGAAATGGGAGCAGGAGCAGGTGGCCAGATAGCCGCCGTCCTTTACCAGCTTCATGCCTCTCAGGTTGATTTCGCGGTAGCCCTTGACTGCGTTTTTAATGGAGTTTCTGGACTTTGTAAATGCAGGCGGATCCAGGATAACTACATCGTATTTGCGGCCTTCCTGCTCCAGTCTGGGAAGAAGGTCGAAGACATCGGCACACTCAAACTGAACCTGTTCTGTCAGGCCGTTGAGGGCAGCGTTTTCCCTGGCCTGGTTTACTGCCAGCTCCGAGGCGTCCACGCCCAGCACATGTGCGGACCCTGCCAGACCGGCGTTGAGGGCAAAGGACCCGGTGTGGGTAAAGCAGTCCAGCACCTGTTCCGGCTGAATGCGGCGGCAGAGATTCTGGACAGCCAGCCTGTTGTATTTCTGGTCCAGGAAGAAGCCGGTTTTCTGGCCGTCCTCCACATCCACCATATACCGGACTCCATTTTCAAGGATTTCCACCTTGGTGTCAAATGCATCTCCCATGAATCCCTTATGGCGCTCCATTCCCTCCTGCAGACGGACCTTGGCATCGCTGCGCTCGTAGACGCCACGGATGGTAATCCCGTCCTCCGCCATGACCTTTCTGAGCTTGTCCACAATGACCGGCTTCAGTCGGTCAATTCCCAGGGCCAGGGATTCCACCACCAGCACATCTGAAAATTTGTCTATGACAATACCGGGCAGAAAGTCGGCTTCCCCGAATATGACGCGGCAGCTGGAGGTATCTGTCACAGCCTTCCTGTAGTCCCAGGCACTGCGTACCCGCATTTCCAGAAAATCGCTGTCAATGACCGTATCCTTTCTGCGGGACATCATGCGGACCGTCAGCTTGGATTTGGTATTGATGAAGCCGGTACCAAGGGGATATCCGTCAAAGTCCTCCACGGTTACCATATCGCCGTTTTCAAAGGCTCCGTTGACACTCTCTATCTCATTGTCGTAAATCCAGGCGCCTCCGGCTTTCAGGGAACGTCCCTGTCCTTTGCGGATGCGGACCATTGCTTTGGGGCTGTATTCAATTCGTGTTTCCATTGTATTCTCCTGTTTTCTGTTGTGGTTTATTTCCCATCATATCATAACATGGAGAAAAATTCATCCGGTTTATGGATATACATGCCACGGCGCACACATGACTCTATATTTAGGAAATGGACACAGTTCAGGTGTCATTATACGTAGGGATCAATTTCCAGGACACCGATTCCCTTGGTGATGATGTGTTCTGTCAGCTTTGCCATTTGTTCCGGCGTTTCCTTGAGGCCTGTCTGGAGCCAGTACTGTACCAGGCCGATGCATCCTGACACGATGAAGGAGAAGAATGCGTCAAAGGCAGCTGCATTGCCGGAGCGGAATACCTCCATCCAGTCCTTCAGGCATTTTTCACGTATGAGCAGTTTCAGACGGTTTACAAAATTCAAATCCCCGTTTTCCCCCAGAAGAATCTCAATCAGGTCCGCGTTATCATATACTAAGGAATATATTTCATTGAATATGACAGAAGGGCGCTGTTTTAGATCCACGGCGTCATGTTTACAGACCAATTGGTTGAAATCTTCCTGGAGCTCTGCTTCTGTTTTTTCCAGAAGGTCAAACACATCCTTATAGTGGAGATAAAAGGTACCCCGGTTTAAGTCCGCCATGTCGGTCAGCTCCCGAACCGTGATATCCTGGACCTTTTTCTCCTTGAGCAATGTTATAAGACATTCACGAAGCTGTCTGCGGGTCTTACGCACCCGGCGGTCCACAGGTTCAATGCCCATTATCTGTTCCTCCTTTTGTTTATGTGGGTTTGCGTGTATTTACAAAGATTTAACAATTGTATTTTGCACAAAAATGGAAAAAATGTTGATTAACCATCAAAATGAAGGAAATTAATCATTGTATTTTTGCCATAATTTATTATAATCCATTATAGTCAATAAATAAACAAAAGTCAATTAACAAAATGGACGTTGTTTAACAGTATAAAAGGTGTATAATGGATATATATATAAGGAACGGGGGGCAAATGGCATGAGATATAGAATATGTGCAGTCATTCTGGCTGCTGCGGGAGCTCTGTGGGCCTTTGAGGGGACCGGACCCGTGACGGTTCTGGCAGATGAGCAGGCGCAGGAGATAAGCGTTTCATATATACCGGGCTGGAACCGGATGGAACTTTACACAGGGGATGGCTGCAGGCAGACGGAAGGTCCTATTACATGGATGAAAATGGGGCCATGGTTACAGGCTGGCGGGAAGTGGACGGGGAGTGGTATTACTTCCACGAAGATGGGGGCATGAACCTGGGAGAGCTGATACTGGATAACGGGAAATACGAGTTCTCAGCACAGGGAGCCCTGGTTTCGGCCGGCTGGGTGGAAAATACAGGCGGAGGGGCCTATGACGCAGGATGCTACGACCATATGGCCCAGGATTTGTTTGACCAGCTGAATGAGGAAAAGAGGGATTTATTCTTTGAGGAATACCCGGACCGTGAGGATGAATATGACGGTGATATGCACCGTGTCTATGACCGGTACGCGGGCTTTCAGATGGATATGACCCTCAACAAGGCGGCGGACCACAGGCTGGAGGGAGCCATGGCAGGGGGCTATGCAGATGACAGGATTCCCGGAGAAGGTACCATTAACGATTACCTCTCCGTTATCAACTACAGAAGAAGTGCTACCTGTCTGGAGCTGTACGTGAGGGACTGTGAGGACGCGTCAGAGGCATTTGATAAAATAAAGGAAAAGCTGGATAAACGTTTCCAGTCAAAGACCGACCGGAAGTATTCCCTGGAATATTACCGCAGCCTGGGGATGGCCCACAGGGAAAAGGACGGGAAGCAGTATTTTGTGGTGATTCTGATGCGGTGAGCGTAAGGATTTTGCGGAGGAATATTGAAGCAAATTGCCGGAGCGGAAATATCGCAGCGGTAATGCCGGAGCAGAAACACCGGAGCGGAAATATCGCAGCGGTAATGCCGGAGCAAAAACGCCGCAGCAGAAATACCGGAGCAGAAATACCGCAGCAGAATTGCGCGGTACAGGGTATAAGGCCTGCAGGGCACAGCCGCAATGGCGGCAGCATAAGGAGCATGGGAGTATGGGACAGAAGCTGTTTGGCAGAATCAAGGACAGAATGCACAGGGTAAAAGGCCGGGAGCCGCAGGAGGGGGATAAGTTTTCCTTCCGTATGGCCCGGTTTATCATACATAAAAAAGGCTGGATTGAGAGCGTATTTGTGGCAGGGTGTGTTTTCTCCCTGATAGCGATGCTTTTTGTAAATGTAAATTATGACCTGACGGAGTACCTGCCTGCATCGGCCAGATCCTGTATCGGACTGGACCTGATGGAGGATGAATTCGGTTATCCGGGCACTGCCAGGCTTATGATTAAGGATGTGAGCCTGTATGAGGCGAAGCAGTACAAGGATAAGCTGGAAGCAGTGGACGGGGTGGACCAGATTCTCTGGTGCGACAGTACGGTAAATATCTATTCAGGCGAGGATTTTATACGCCAGAAGGATATTGAGGACTACTACAAGGACAGATGTGCTGTTATGGACATCACCTTTGACCAGGGGGATACGGCAAAGAAGACATCCCAGGCCATTGACGAGATGAAAGCTATTACAGGGGATAAGGGATATTATGTGGGAATGGCTGTACAGAACAAATCCCTGACGGAAAATGTGGAGAGCGAGATGAACCTCATTCTTACGGTTGCCGTCATTATGATATTTGCGGTGCTGTGCATCAGTACCACCGCCTGGTCGGAACCATTCCTTTTTCTGCTGGTTATGGGTGTGGCTATTTTGCTGAACCGGGGCACCAATATTTTTATCGGGACAGTCTCGTTCCTCACCAATAATGTGGCTATGGTGCTGCAGCTGGCCACCTCCATGGACTACTCTATTTTCCTGCTGGATGCATTTTCCAGGGAAAAGCAGAAGGGGCTCTCGGAAGAACAGGCCATGATCAATGCCATTGACGCTGCTATCAACTCCATATTTGCCAGCAGCCTGACCACGGTGGTGGGCTTTCTGGCATTGGTATCCATGAAGTTTACCATTGGATTTGATATGGGACTGGTGCTGGCAAAGGGAATTGTGTTCAGCCTTATAACTGTGCTGTTCTTCATGCCGGCTATGATTCTCAAATTTTCCAGGTGGAATGATAAGACCAGGCACCGTCCCTTCCTGCCCTCCTTCCGGAAATTCAGCGAATGGGTCTACAGGGTGCGTTACGCCTCCCTTATCATTATGCTGATTCTGGCGCCGCCCGCTTATGTGGCCCAGGGAATGAATGATTTCCTGTACGGCAACAGCGCGGTGGGAGCCAGCGAGGGAACCCAGGTCTATGCGGATGACCAGGTAATCTCCCGGGAATTTGGAAGAAGCAATATGATGCTGGCCATGTATCCCAATACTTCGGCTGTAACGGAGAAAGAGATGTCAGATGAGATAGAGGATCTTCCCTATGTGAAAAGTGTGACGTCCATGTCCAATACCCTTCCGGAGGGAATACCCGAGGAGTTCCTACCATATTCCGTTACCAGTGAGCTCCACACAAAGGATTACTGCAGGATGCTTATTTACATACGGACCAAGACAGAGAGCGACCAGGCATTTAAGGGCGCGGATGAAATACGGGATATTCTGGAGCGGTATTATCCGGAGAATTCCTATCTGGTGGGGGAAACACCTTCCACACAGGATATCAAGACTACGATTACGGCGGATAATTCCAGGGTTAACTTGTTATCCATGCTGGGCGTGTTCCTGGTGGTCATGTTCAGCTTCCGGTCCTTTGCCATACCTATGATTGTCATGGTGCCCATTGAGGCTGCGATTTTCCTCAATATGGCCATGCCTTACCTGGCAGGGGATACCATGGTGTTTATGGGGTACATCATAGTGAGCAGCATCCAGCTGGGAGCCACGGTGGATTATTCCATTCTGCTCACCAACAATTATGTGTCCTGCAGAAAGTCCCTGGAGAAGAAGGAAGCGTGTATTCAGGCGCTGATGCTGTCCTGTCCCTCTATTTTTACTTCGGGAACCATTATCATATTGGCCGGATATATCATTCATTTCATATCGACCACAGCGGCTATAGGGGACCTGGGCCATTTGATTGGACGGGGGGCGCTGTTCAGCGTGATTCTGGTGCTGACTGTGCTGCCGGCCCTTCTGGTGCTCTTTGACCGTATTATTACCAGCAATGAATGGGACCGCCTGCAGAAGTATCTGAAACGGCGCCATGAAAAGCGCAAAGCCCTGATAAAGGCAGGAATAGGTACCATTGTCAACAAGGCGTCCGCATTGAAACGGACTGATTTAGAACCAGCGGAGGTGGAAAGCGATGAAAATGAAATATAAGAGAATCATGGCAGCGGGAATGGTCTTTGTCATGCTTTGCACCGGCACTGGCACCGCGCCTGTATACGGAGCACAGCCTTCTGTGGACGTGGATGAAACCATGTATGTGAACCTGGACTATTACGGCAGGGTGGATAAGATTAATGTGGTAAAGGGGGTGGGCCTCAACGGCCAGACGGAATTTACGGATTACGGAACCTATGAAAATGTGATTAACATGTCTAACAGCATCGAACCTGTGCTGGGGGACGGAATGGTGACGTGGCAGCTTCCGGAAGACCAGAGGGGAAGATTTTATTATAAATGCGCTGTGGATAAAGGCATGATGGTACTGCCCTGGGACTTTGACGTATCTTACAAGCTGAACGGTGTACCCATGGACGGCGATAAGCTGGCAGGAGCTTCGGGGCTGATTGAGATCAATGTGAAGGCAGAGCCCAATGACAATGCCGGGGAGTATTACCGCAACAACATGATGCTTATGGTGGCTGTGCCCGTGGATATGAGCAAGTGCTACAGCGTGGAGGCTGAAGGGTCCCAGACCCAGAACCTGGGTGAAACCACAGCGGTGGTATTTACCGCCCTTCCCGGGGAGGACGGGGATTACACGGTGCGCATCGGCACGGACAGCTTTGAGACCATTGGCGTGATCATGGCCATGGTACCGGGTACGGTGGAGGATCTGGAACATATCAAGGACCTGAAGGAAGCCAAGGATACATGGCAGGATGCAGGGGATGAGCTTTACGACAGCCTGGAGCAGATGGCAAAGTCTGTGGAGAACATGCGGCAGGGAGTAAACCAGGTCCGCCAGGGTATGGACTCAGCGGAGAGCGCCAGACAGAAGTGGAGTAATTCCAAGGACAGCATACTGGCCGGAAATGACCAGACGCTGGCAGCGCTTACATCGGTGTCACAGCAGATGGACACCATGATTCCCCATTTGCAGACGGCCAAGGACTGTGCCGAGGTGGTTCACAGCAGCATGAATGACATTGTCAACACGCTGGGAGATATGCAGGACCCTTTGAGAAAGCTGCAGACCAGACTTAAGAACATAGAAAACAGCGCAGGCGGTATCAGCAGCGATTTGCCGGAACTCCAGAAGACCATGGAATCCATCATTGCGCTGGATACCCAGCTTCAGGCATCCCAGGACACACTGCTGACGTATCTCAGTCTGTATAAGAGTTCCAGTACCAAGGCCAGACGGCTCTATGACGAGGAGCTGGATGAGGAAGAACTGGAAGACATGGAGGATGTGGATTACGGGACATCAAATGGCGGGATCCATTCGTCATCCGGCGGAGGCAGCAGCCAGGAAAACTCCCAGAATAATAATCAGGGGAATGACCAGGAAAGCGGAAATTCCGGCGGCAGTACGGAGGGGAAGGATAACCCGGATGGAAGTGCCGGAGGAAGCGGAAGCACAGACGGAAACGGAAGCACCAGCGGAACTGGGAGCGGGAGCGGAAATACGGACGGAGGAACAAGCACGGACGGAAGCGGAACTGGAGCCGGAAGCGGAAATACAACCGGAGGCGGAAGTACGGACGGAAGCACAACCGGGAACGGAAGCGGAAATACAACCGGAGGCGCAAGCACGGACGGAAGCACAACCGGGAGCGGAAGCGGAAATACAACCGGAGGCGGAAGTACGGACGGAAGCACAACCGGGAGCGGAAGCGGAAATACAACCGGAGGCGGAAGTA
>OASX01000769.1_pt1 | contig 21966 bp, 13 predicted proteins | sample 1516531 | NCBI WGS metagenome assembly OASX01 (sample SAMEA2579911, study PRJEB22360) | human gut metagenome | biome: human gut; feature: human-associated habitat; material: faeces | place: Denmark | collected 2008/2010
TACAGAGCCTCTTCCTGAGGGAAGCGGAGCATTTCACCGAGGTGGAGGAGGGCGCTATCTGGCAGTGATTGGGCGTTTGCTTTTAATACCGGGCGCGTCCAGAGCGATGGCTGATAAAAGGCAGGAAGAGCGGGGATTTTTGTCGGGTGATTATCTAAGGGATCGAGCGCAAGCAGAGCATTAATCGCGTCTGTTATTTCCGGCTGGTTATAACGCCGGGCGATTTCTTGCAGTAATGACTGATGACCATTTTCAAGCAACATACGTAAGGCGACGCGGGCGTTATCCTGGGCTTCACCGGGTTTGCCGAGTGCCGCAGGTAACAGGCCGGTTATGGCGTGTTCCGGGTATTTCAGCAGCCAGCTATAGGCGTCTTGTCGTAGGGTTTTTAGTTTGTTGAAGGCGCGAGCGACGGCAGGTGCCAGCTCCGTTGCGGCAAAATAATCAGCAACTGCAAAACCTTCTTGAGGGTAGCGTGAAAACGAGTGCAGAAAACCACTCATACCTGCCAGTCGCAAATAAAGCATGACAGGTTTTACCGCGGTATGTGGCTCTTTGCTGAGAAATTCCCATAGCTTAATCGCTTTTTGCATAGGTAAAAAGGGAAGTGAGTTGAGATGCCACTCCTCCTGATACGGCGCATGATGGGCTTTAAACATTTGGATGAGTGTAGCGAAGTCCTCACGTTCCCATGCGTCAATTGCCGAATCAGAAGCGCCGATATATTTATATGCCTCGCAATCCCAACTCCGATAACCCAGTGAGCTAAGGAAAGCTTTAGCACCTTCATCAGGCTTATGCGGCTCCCAGTCCCAACGAGTTTGAAACTCTTTAGCTTCTGTGTCGGTTATTGTGCATACAGGTTCGAGACTAAGTGGTGCTAAATCCAACACCGGAATCATGGATTTTTTCTTTTTAGCCAGCCAGGGCGGTGAGACTAATACGGCAGGCAGCATATCGGCGTTCGCATAAACTGAAGGTTGTGTCAGTTGTTGCTGACATGACTTTAGTACGGTAACCGCCGGGGCAGATAGCAAGGGGATTACCCGCTCTGCTAATGTTGGTTGTGAGATAAGCATTGTCATTAGCATCATGCGCCAGCGCTTTTCATCTTTTTGTGCCAGAAGTTCTGCTAATGCCGCCAGCGCTGCATGTGGAAAGCGAACGAAAGCCTTTGTCATGCGATCGTGGCAACGCTTTCCCTGTTCGCTTGCATGGATAAGTAGTGTAAGTGCCTGCGGGTGGTTGATATGCATCAACACTTCACCACATGTATCACCGGTAGCGTAATGGGCAAAACGGGACAGCGCAGTGACTCCTTGCTCCTGGAGTACCGTCGCACACCAGATGTTACCGCCGTAATAATCATCAAATACCTGCCCAGGCTGTCCTGGATAGTATTTTTCCAGCTCCGCTAATACCTGAGCATCGGTGGCCGTCAGTTTTAGCCATTCCAGCGCATATAACCCATTTTGTCCGCAAAGACGTCTGGCAATCTCATGGCTCACATCTTGTTTTTCCGGCAACAATAACGCAACCAGCGGCTGATGCCAGGCGGGTATGTTTCCGAGAGCTGCAATCAGTTTGTCGGCGCAGCGCTGCCATACATCGTCATTTGCTAGTGAGAGATGTTTACGCAGACGCATTTCAACCGAGGCAAAGCGTGACAGATAGCCAGGCAGCTTGTTATCCGGGGTAAACGTAATGAGGTGGGCATCATAATTCCAGTCAAAGCGGATGGCTTGCAATGCAATGACAACCTCAGTGGCATATTCCAGACCACCCTCCTGGACAATTTGATCCATTAACTCTTCGTGATCGTTGCGATTGAAGCCTTGTTCCAGCGCAACCAGTACCGCCAGAACCATCGGTGGTAGTGCGGTGCTAATCGGTGAGTCGATAAGGCCCACTGCTTGTGTAATCGCCTGCTGCCAGTCCAGTGAACAGGTGCTGTAATCGAAGGTGATCACCTTTTTAAAACGCCGGTGAGTATTCGCGGCGACGGAGCGTAGCAGAGTTGATTCATTCTCCTGTGGCACGGGATCGCCAGGCCAGCGTCGATGACTTAGTGTGTTTGGCGCGACCTCTGTCGGTAAAATGATTTGGGCGTCGTCTGCCAGCCAGGGGAGGTGGTCTCCAACAAATTTTGGTTTATCTTGTGGCAAAGGGGCTTTTTCAGCGCATTCGATAACACGGACAGGGGCAGATGTCGGTGTCATCACGGATATCTCTTCTACGTAGCCCTTTTTCACTTTCTCCGCAATCAGCTTCAGCTCCGCTTTTTCCGCCGCCGCAGCATCAGCAAAGCTTTTTACCTGGCTTTGCCCGTTGGTGCCGACTTTACCCCAACTAATATGCAGCTCGTTTCCCTGCTGCTCCACCGCCCAGAATTTATGTGATTTTTCGTCCTGATAAATATAGGTTTTCATTGCAAAGTCCTTTTAATCAAACAGTGATTCAATGTCGTTAATGAGTTCGCTGGCGGTGATGCCGTCGAGCACAGAGAAGGGATAAACCGATTTGCGCGGCGTCAGTTTGCACAACTGAATGTGCTCAACTGTTTGGCTATCGCTGATTTCGGTGACGGGCAATCCAACACAGAAGCCGGGTGTCACACTCAGTTCGATGTAGCCATCATCCACGGGCTTATAAAATGAGTAATAGCCTCCGGCATCCAGAACATCGCCCCGTTGCCAGCCCTTATTCATCAGCCCGGCAACGCGCCCGCTCGGTGTCTGGCGGTCAGCCCAGCGTTGCAAATCGTCACTGCTTTTTTCTGTTTCAGAGAGTTGAGCCAGGCGGCGATCGAGTTGGCGGAACGGTGGCAATAGTTCGTAGTCAGAGAACAGTTGGGCAAATTCAGCAGATTGCTGGGCCGGGATTTCCAGCACATGCGGGATACCGATATTGCCTTGCGCAAGGGTGAGCGGGTTATCCCGTCCGTCGCTAAAACTGCCGTCCTCTGCCACGCGGAAACAGGAAATAAGCTGATTATCAGTGCCATAAACGCCCCACATCAGACGTTGGGTGATATGGCGTACCAGGGGATGCTCAACCAGAAACAGGCGGAACTGTTCGGCTGTCCAGCGGCGACGCTGACACATGGCTGATTCCAGACGCGAAATCTGTTGCGCTGCCACCATGCGGGCATCTTTTTTCAGTAGGTTGTAGCGATTGACTGCTTCAGTAGCCAGGGCTTCATCATCGCTTTTGTTCGGTTTGGGCAGATCTTTCAAGCGGCTGCCGGAAGCATCACGCACAAACGGTTTTAAGGATTCATCAAAGCTGACTGTGAACTGGCGTGGGCCGAAATCCAGCAACAGTGAGCCGTTTTCGTCCAGACCGAGATCGGGCGCTAACCGGTCTTCCAGCTCTGCGACGGTGAGTTCGCGGCTTTCGGCTATCTGGGCGATTTTAGTTCTAGCCTGATCCTGCAAGGCTTTAAATTTTAGCTTTTGCGCAATGCCGTTAAGCTGCATCAGTGCGATGTCACTGCCGATAGCAGCAAGGACGTCCAGCCCGACAGTGGCGCGTTTGTGCTGAGACTCCCCCGGCCAGGCGCGGATTAACGGGGTGAGTTTGCGGGCGGTGTCATCGTTACCCAGAATCCCCAGCGCAGTAAATGCCCAGTTATCTTTAGCGGAGCCGCTTGCAGATTCCCAACTGAGGAAGAGATCCCAGGCGAAATTGGCAAGAGACTGCGGAGTACAGGCTTCGATTACCTGTGTAATCCCCGGGTAAAGGGTGGCTTCGCGGGGGAAAGAGAGCATGGTGCACAGGTGTTGAATTGCCTGTACTGGAAGGATTTTACCATTGCTTTTTAATACTGGTTTGCACCACTGGCCTGGCTGACACCACGCTGGCAATGGATCAATCTTATTTGGGATATTATTCAACGGTTCGATGCTCAGAAATTGTCTAACAGCAGCCATGACTTCTGCTTGTTGATACTTCTGCGCTATGTCGAGAATAGTGTCACTGTAACCATTATCTATTAAAAAACGTAACGATAATAGGGCATTATCCTTTGTTTTTCCCACTTTGCCCAATGCTGAAGGAAGTAATCCAGCAATAGCATGCTGCGGGAATGATAATAGCCAGTTACTGGCTAACGATTTGAATGTTTTCAATTGGCTGAATGCGTGACTTATTATAATCGCTAGCGCTACTTCGCCAATGTTTGCTATCAATGGCAAGATTTCTTTTGCGCCAACATAACCTGAGCAATTTAGCAATGCGGGAATAGTTGAAATGCCAAAGTGATTAATTACATCTTTTGCTCCTGTATGATAAAGGAAATAGTCACCTATAATGACATTCCAGATTTTAATCGCTTTATCTTCTGGTAGATGAATAAGTGCTGACAAATTAATCAGATTATATCTGCACTTTTTGATGACATTGCTATAATTACCTTTGTCCCAGTCGTTCACAATTTCTTCAGGGAAATGTTTTTCAATATTATTTCTATGTGTATATCTAAGACCCAGGTGCTCGAGGATCTCTGCTGTCGAAAGTGTACAGCTTGTTTTTAATGCTGAAGACGTATTAACAACAGGATTCAATCGCAAAATGTCTAATTTCAACACAGGTAGAGAAACATCTTCTTTAATAAACCATGGCGGTGAAACGAGTATGTTTGGTATCTCATTTGATTCTGCTATTTCTGATTTTGTGAACAGTTGTGGGAAATGGCTGTAAATGAATTGCTTCTGTGTTTCACTACACCATTCAAGAAAGTTATGTACAGCTTTCCCATGGGTTAAAATGAGCTGATTTAACTGTTTTAAAAAGGAAGTGTTTTTACCTTTCATACATAACAGTGTTAATGCCGAAAGTGTTGCTTCAGGATGATTCTCTGAATATAACAGAGGATCATCATCATAATATGAGCGTTTTTCCTGAGAGAGCAACGCGAGTATATGGTTTGTGTGCGGTTGCCAGTCAGGTACAGCGGGATCAATTTCCAGATTTAGCCCCCATTTATGTAAACATCTAGTCAGTACTTCTTGTGCTGTGGGCGTCAGATGTGGAAATGTCCGGCGAACAACTGACATATCGCTTAAAGCAATACCTTGAATAAGTGTCTCATAAAGGGGACGCGAATCCCGGCATACGATAGCACATAATGCAGCCAGCATAGCCTCCGGAAATTTCTGGATTAATGATTCTAATTGATGTACCCGGTCAGTCTTGCGGATTACCAGTTCAAGGCTATGTGGATGATTAATCTGTAGCAAAGCATCAAGGACACGGTAATGATCAGCCCAGGCAGACAGACGGGATAAACCACTTATACCTTGCTCCTGTAATAATGTGGCTATACAACTTTCACCAAAACTATAGCTTTCGAAAAGTTTCCAATTATTAAATTTTTCCAGTAATGAAACCGCTTGTGGATCGGTGATGAATATTTTAAGCCATTCGAGTTCCGGAAAATCCAGGTGAGATAAATTGATTGCTATTTGATTTGTGATTTCTGGCTTGTCAAGCAATAACAATGCAATGACAGGTTGACGCCGAGGTGAGATACTGGGTAACGCTTCAATTAGTTTGTTTATGCAGCATAACCATGTTTTTTCCTCAGCATGAGAAAGATGTTTCCGTAATTGGAATTCCAGTGGTCCTATACCATACTCAAAACGTTGCTGAGTAATTAAATGCGAAAAATGAAATATGAGATCTTCATCAATACCACGATCTTCGATATCAATTTGAATTTGCATTAAAGCAAGAATAATATCTACTGCATATTCCAGACCTTTGTGTTGAACAATATAATCTAACAATATTTCCTGTTTGAGGCTGATACGAAAGACCGGACATGCGATAATAAGGAAAACATCTGAAAGCAATGAGCCTTCTTCAATACCTTGCTCTGCCCGTATAATCGCCTCGTTTAAAGCATTTTTCCATTCAGCATTACAGGTATTAACATCAAAATAACCGAGAATGGTTCTAAATATGGTAGGGCATTTATTTTGTTGCCAGATGAATTCCATGAATGAATCAGGGCCGGAAACAATACTAATTTTCTCGCCAGGAAATTTTCTTGAACTAAAAGCCTTTGAACGATATGGTTCATCTAAAATAATAGGAGCATTTTCTTGTAACCATGGCAAAGAATCCGCTGATGTGTTGATCGGTGAAAAAACGATTTCTGAATATAATTCAGAAGAAACGCTATCATTCTGTAGAATCTCATTGGGCATTTGCAACTCTGTGGAAGCGACACGCTCCACATATCCCTTCTTCACCTTCTCCGCAATCAGCTTAAGTTCCGCTTTTTCCGCTGCCGCAGCATCTGCAAAGCTTTTTACCTGGCTTTGCCCGTTGGTACCGACCTTACCCCAACTAATATGCAATTCGTTGCCTTGCTGCTCCACTGCCCAGAATTTATGTGATTTTTCGTCCTGATAAATATAGATTTTCATTGCTAAATCCTTTTAATCAAACAGTGATTCAATGTCGTTAATCAGCTCGCTGGCGGTGATGTCGTCGAGCACGGAGAAAGTGGGTGAGGATTGTTTACCATAGCGATCATAAGGGGCGGTGATTTTTACGCTTTCGACAGGCAGCAGGTCGCTATACCCCGTTTCGCCATAAATTAATGAAAAAGGTTCTGTTTCAAGTTCGAGAGCGCCATAAGGGGTAGATTTGCGCATCGCATAGACGCTGCCGCTTTCTTCCAGACGTTGCCAGCCTCTGCGTTCCAGCCCGACAATGCGTCCGGCCTGGCAGAGACGTCCGTCCCAGCGTGACAATTCATGGACATTACGTTCGTTATCTGCAAGGTGGTAACTACCACGATCGAGCTGTTGGAAGGGGGGAAGCAGTTCGTAATCTATGTAAATTTGCCTGAATGCAGCGGCGGATTCAGGGGGGATTTCCAGCATATGCGGAATACCGATGTTTCCTGCTGGCAGCGTGAATAGCTGATCCTGCGCATCGCTGTAAGTGCTGTCTTCTGCCACGCGAAAACAGGTGATAAGGGCGTTTTCATCGTTATAAACCCCCCATAACAGCCGTCGGGTTAAGTGACGTACCAGCGGATGCTCCACCAGGAACAGGCGGAACTGCTCTGTCGTCCAGCGTCTGCGCTGGCACATAGCCTGTTCCAGACGGGTAATTTGCTGGCTGGCGATAGCACGAACATCTTTTTTCAACTGTTTGAAGAGATTTACTGCGTCAGTTGCCAGTGTTTTATCATCGCTCTGCTTTGGCTTAGGTAAATCTTTCAGGACTTTGCCGTTTGCATCGCGCACCACAGGTTTTAAGGTTTCGTCAAAACCAACGGTGAATTTGCGGGGGCCGAAATCAAGTATCAGCGAGCCGTTGATATCAAGCCCTAAATCCGGTGCCAGGCGGTCTTCCAGTTCGGCCATTGTCAGTCCGCGATTTTCTGCAACCGTGTTGATTTTGTCGCCGGCATGTTCCTGTAATGCTTTGAATTTAATTTTTTGCGCGATGCCATTCAGTAACATCAGCGCAATATCGCTACCGATACTGGCTAGCACGTCCAGCCCGACAACGGCCCGTTTATGCTGTGATTCGCCAGGCCAGGCGCGGATAAGCGGGGTTAATTTACGCGCGGTGTCGTCATTGCCTAAAATCCCCAGTGAGGTAAATGCCCAGTTTTCTTTTGCGGGGGCTCCTGCTTCCTCCCAGGCGGTATACAGATCCCAGCCAAATTCAGCCAGTGATTCGCGGGTGAAGGTCTCTTTTATAATATCCAGGCCAGCGTAGAGCGTTATGTCACGTGGAAAGCCTAACATTGTGCCCAGGTGGCGCATCGCGTCATCTGGCAGAGGCAGGTTGTTACTTTTAAGCCGTGGTCTGCGCCATAAGGTGAACTGATAAAAACCGGGGAGTGGGGCGATTTTAGACGGGTATTCTGCCAGCGGATCGCTATCGAATAATGTTGCCAGTGCGGATAACACATCTGGTTGATTATATTCCCGGGCGATTTCCTCTATTGTCGTCCGCAGGTTTAAATTCACTAATAGACGGAGCGCCTGGCGGGCGCAATCACGATTTTTACCTGGTTTGCCTAACGCTACAGGCAGTAGCCCGGCGGCGGCATGGCGTGGGTAGTCAGTCAGCCAGTTTTGGGCATCTTCAAAAGACATTTTTTTCTGCAACCGTTGCGCCATTGGTAAGGCCAGTTCACTGATACCAAGGAAAAAGGTGAAAAAAAACAGTCGTTGTGGTTCACGTAGCAGGCAGGTCATAAATGCAGGAATGGCGGCGTTGCCAAAAATTGCCAGAATATATTTCTCACCGGTGTAGTTATCTTTATTGATTATCTGGTTGAGAAAAGAAATAGCTTGTTGACCAGGCAGGTAACAGAGTGCAATTAGATTCCAGCTTTTGTAGGTATTGTCATGGAATTGCGTAAATTCAGCATCCAGTGCAGGAAAGTCAAAGCGTAACAGGGCATCTACAGCGCGTTGGGGGGCCGGGACTTTTTCGTATGTTTTTTCTCCGCTCTCCCGCCATTTTTCGAAACCGAGATACCATAAAATTTGCTGTTCTGGCGTAAGTTGTACTGAACAAACTTCCCAACTGGCTTTTTCTATCGGCGGCAGGTCGCTAAACAATGTCTGCTCTGATGCCTGCTGTTGAGCTATTTGCTGGAAACGGGTGACAAGATAAGTGCGGGTCATTGTTTTTGTTATCTCCGGGGTGATATCGGAAATAGCCGCTACAGGAATTACAGGTAAATCAAATATTGGTATTGCAGTTTTTTTCTTATTGAGTATCCACGGAGGAGCGACGAGTAGTTGCGGCAACATATTCGCGGTTGCATATTCACATTCTTCTGTCACTGTTTGCGGACGGCATTCAGCTAAGATAGCCGCTGCTTTGACGTTAACCCACGGAATAACATTATTTACTAATTCTGGTGTGACGATAATCAGTTTAACCAGCGCCCTACGCCACTCTGCGTTTTCATGAGTTGCCAGTAATATAGCGTAAGCCGCAATAGCCGCAGCGGGATGTTTTTGACAGGATTTGCTTAAGTATTCCAGATGCTTTTTCTTGCCATTTATACCGAGGATTAGAATTTGAATTGCGTTCGGGTGATTCGTTTTCCAGAGCCATTTGACCAGGTGTTCGGTCTCGCTGATGTGACCCAAAAGATATGTGGGATTGTCAGGATGGTCTTCCGTTAACTCAAGAAGTATCCGGCTTATACCGCACACTCCATGATTTGCCAGCAACGTTGCCAGATAAGCGCGAAAATCACGGTGTAATGGCGGGAAGTTATATTTTTCCAGTGCCGCCAGGGCAGCGTTATCCGTTACCACCAGTCTTAACCAGGTCATCGCCGGGATGTTTTCATCTGCGTAACGTAGCGCCATGGTATTCGCGATATCCGAGCGTTCAGGAATAAGCAGTACCGCAAAAGGTTGCCGCGCCGGGGACAATGTGGGAATGGCAGCGAGCACTTTATCTACGCAGTGCTGCCACTCTTCTTGTGGTGCGAGTGAGAGATGGTGGCATAAACGCTGATGCCAGTCCGGTAGCGATTCTGCTTCCCGATTGGGAGGTATTTCTGTCGTGACGGTCGCTTTTACGGTTTTAAATTTAAGGTGAAGAGCGAGGAGGGCGATTTCAATGGTGGTTTCCAGTCCACAGCGAATGACTAAGTCATCGACCAGTTCATCCGCAGAGTAAGAGTTCCAGAAACTCCAGAGCAATGCAGCATCAGATTGCACGCTTCCTGTCTGTTGATTACCCAGAATTCGCCTTTGTAACTCGGCAAACGCCGGCTGCCAGTTTTCAGGATAAGAATTGTAATTATTGTTGGGGGTATACGCTTTAGTGTTATTGGCAATACGCTTCCATATTTCGCCCTCTTTGCGCAGATAATTAATTTCTCTTGGTCTGCGGCGATGAGGAAAAGCAAATTGATTAATATCGTCAGTGACTGGAATGACCGCATCATCCGCCAGCCAGGGACGTTTGTTTTTATTTATAACAGACGTTTTGACTTCAGAAGGGAGACTTTCTTTTATGAGTGGCGTGAGAGTCACATGTGCCGAATCATCATCCACATATCCCTTCTTCACCTTCTCCGCAATCAGCTTCAGTTCCGCTTTTTCCGCTGCCGCAGCATCTGCAAAGCCTTTTACCTGGCTTTGCCCGTTGGTACCGACTTTACCCCAACTAATATGCAATTCGTTGCCTTGCTGCTCCACCGCCCAGAATTTATGTGATTTTTCGTCCTGGTAAATAAAACGCTTCATTTGCACTCCCTGTGTTTTTATCCAGTTTTCAGGGGATGCTAGCAGCTAATGACGGAAATAAAGAGCGCAGAAAATGCAGGAAAACAACTTTAGGAATTTATAAAGAAAAGGCGCTGTCGATGCAGCGCCTTAAAGGGAGATTATTTTACCTGATGGCCTGGTTTAGCTCCGGCATCCGGGCTTAACAGGAAGATATCTTTCCCGCCTGGGCCAGCAGCCATCACCATGCCTTCGGAGATACCAAAGCGCATCTTACGCGGTGCCAGGTTAGCCACCATAATGGTGTGGCGACCAATCAGCGCCTGTGGATCCGGGTAAGCGGAACGAATGCCGGAGAAGACATTACGTTTTTCGCCGCCGAGATCCAGCGTCAGACGCAGAAGTTTGTCAGAACCTTCAACAAACTCCGCGTTTTCAATCAGCGCCACACGCAGGTCAACTTTGGCGAAGTCGTCAAAGGTGATGGTTTCCTGAATCGGATCGTCTGCCAGTGGCCCAGTAACTGGCGCGGCAGCTGCTTTCACTTCTTCTTTAGACGCTTCCACCAGTGCTTCAACCTGCTTCATATCGATGCGGTTATACAGCGCTTTGAATGGATTCACTTTGTGGCCCAGCAGCGGTTGCTGGATACCATCCCAGGTCAGTTCCGTATTGAGGAATGCTTCCGCTCGCTCAGTCAGGTTTGGCAGCACCGGCTTCAGATAAGTCATCAGTACGCGGAACAGGTTAATGCCCATTGAGCAAATCGCCTGCAGGTCGGCATCGCGGCCTTCCTGTTTCGCCACAACCCACGGAGCCTGCTCGTCGACATAGCGGTTAGCCAGGTCGGCCAGCGCCATGATTTCACGGATCGCTTTACCAAATTCGCGGCTTTCCCACGCTTCGCCAATCACTTCGGCAGCATCAGTGAAGGTTTTGTACAGTTGTGGGTCAGCCAGTTCGCCTGCCAGCACGCCATCAAAACGCTTGTTGATAAAACCAGCACAGCGTGACGCCAGGTTCACCACTTTGTTAACGATATCGGCATTCACGCGCTGAACAAAATCTTCCAGATTCAGGTCGATATCATCGATACGCGAAGAGAGTTTCGCGGTGTAGTAGTAGCGCAAGCTGTCAGCGTCAAAGTGATTCAGCCAGGTGCTGGCTTTAATAAAGGTGCCGCGAGACTTGGACATCTTCGCGCCGTTCACCGTCACATAGCCGTGAACAAACAAGTTGGTCGGTTTGCGGAAGTTGCTGCCTTCCAGCATGGCAGGCCAGAACAGGCTGTGGAAGTAAACGATATCTTTGCCGATGAAGTGATACAGCTCGGCGGTGGAATCTTTCTTCCAGTATTCATCGAAACTGGTGGTATCGCCGCGCTTGTCGCACAGATTCTTGAAGGAACCCATATAGCCAATCGGCGCGTCCAGCCAGACGTAGAAATATTTGCCCGGTGCGTTCGGAATTTCAAAACCGAAGTAAGGCGCGTCGCGGGAAATGTCCCACTGCTGCAGGCCGGATTCAAACCACTCCTGCATTTTGTTTGCCACCTGCTCCTGCAATGCGCCGCTGCGGGTCCATGCTTGCAACATTTCGCTGAAAGAGGGCAGATCAAAGAAGAAGTGTTCGGAATCACGCATTACCGGTGTAGCGCCAGAAACCACTGATTTCGGCTCGATCAGTTCCGTCGGGCTGTAAGTCGCGCCACAGACTTCACAGTTATCGCCGTATTGATCCGGTGCTTTACATTTTGGACAGGTGCCTTTCACAAAACGATCCGGCAGAAACATGCCTTTTTCCGGGTCGTACAACTGAGAGATGGTGCGGTTTTTAATAAAACCATTCTCTTTCAGGCGAGTATAAATAAGCTCCGACAACTGGCGGTTCTCTTCGCTGTGCGTTGAGTGATAGTTGTCATAGCTGATATTAAAGCCTGCAAAATCAGTCTGATGTTCCTGACTCATTTCGCCAATCATCTGCTCCGGGGTGATACCGAGTTGCTGTGCTTTCAGCATGATCGGCGTACCGTGGGCATCGTCGGCACAGATGAAGTTGACCTCGTGGCCGCGCATTCGCTGGTAACGGACCCAGACATCAGCCTGGATGTGCTCCAGCATATGGCCGAGGTGGATTGAGCCGTTGGCGTACGGTAGTGCGCACGTTACCAGAATTTTCTTCGCGACTTGAGTCATAGTAGGCATTACTTCTTTGTAGTGAAAAGGGGTTAGATAGTACCAAATGGGAAAATGTTAAGTAAGTACTTATCCATTTTCTTCAGGTAAACTATCTGTTGATGGTTTATCTATATAAAAAAGGAGTCGGGATGAACGAACAATCCCAGGCCAAATCACCAGAAGCCCTGAGCGCAATGGTCGCCGGGATACTGGCCAATTTTCAGCACCCAACCCTGAAGCATAATCTCACCACGCTGAAAGCGTTGCATCATGTCGCCTGGATGGACGACACACTGCATGTGGAACTGGTTATGCCATTTGTCTGGCATAGCGCGTTTGAAGAGTTAAAAGAGCAATGTAGCCCTGACTTACTGCGCATTACTGGAGCGAAAGCTATCGACTGGAAACTGTCGCATAACATCGCCACCCTGAAGCGAGTGAAAAACCAGCCAGGTATTAATGGCGTGAAGAACATTATTGCGGTCAGTTCCGGTAAAGGCGGTGTGGGTAAATCCTCCACGGCGGTAAATCTGGCGCTGGCGTTGGCAGCGGAAGGGGCGAAAGTCGGCATTCTGGACGCAGACATCTATGGTCCGTCGATCCCGACCATGCTGGGCGCAGAAAATCAGCGACCAACCTCGCCAGATGGCACCCACATGGCGCCGATTATGTCGCACGGTCTGGCAACCAATTCAATTGGTTATCTGGTGACTGACGACAACGCGATGGTGTGGCGTGGTCCGATGGCCAGCAAGGCGCTGATGCAAATGTTACAAGAAACGTTGTGGCCGGATTTGGACTATCTGGTGCTCGATATGCCGCCAGGCACCGGCGACATTCAATTAACGCTGGCGCAAAACATTCCAGTAACTGGTGCAGTGGTGGTAACTACGCCGCAGGACATCGCGCTGATTGATGCGAAAAAAGGCATTGTGATGTTCGAGAAGGTCGAAGTCCCGGTGCTCGGTATTGTTGAGAACATGAGCGTGCATATTTGCAGTCACTGCGGTCATCACGAACCCATTTTTGGTACTGGCGGCGCAGAGAAACTTGCGGAGAAATACCATACGCAACTGCTGGGGCAAATGCCGTTACATATCAGTTTGCGTGAAGATCTCGACAAAGGCACGCCGACGGTTATCAGCCGCCCGGAAAGCGAGTTTACCGCTATCTACCGTCAGTTGGCTGACCGTGTGGCAGCACAGCTTTACTGGCAAGGGGAAGTCATTCCTGGCGAGATCTCCTTCCGCGCGGTCTGACGCGTACTGACCTTGCGGGTCGTTCTTGATTCACCGCAGCAATGCTAAATTGATGCGGTGAATCTATTTTGCAGTTTTTATAACCACTTATTTAGTGCTGCGAATATTCTGCGGACTTTCGTCCGAAACTGCGCAAAGTCGATTGATCGCGCAGGCTATGCCTCTTTATTATCCTTCGTGGCTGTGTAGCGGATGTACAGCTATAGTTTGTTATGCACTCAATCTACCCGGCATAACCTTTGCTACAGGGATAACGTTCAATGAATAAGTATTGGCTGTCAGGAATTATTTTTCTCGCCTATGGATTAGCATTACCCGCGTTCTCTTCTGACACCGCAACTTTAACCATTAATGGCAGAATTAGCCCTCCAACGTGCAGTATGGATATTGTTAATAACCATCCTCAGCAACGTTGCGGTCAGGCATCACAAAACGTCGATACTCGCTATCGCGTTTCCTCTCCAGCGAAAGGCGTTACGACAGAACTGGTTAAAGCGGGAAACGATAACACGCGGCAAATCGTGTTAAATCGCTACGATTGATTTTGCAACACTGCTGTAACCGTATTTAGCAAGCCGGATTCATTTTCATGAATGATTCCGGTTTTTTTATTTATTCTACAAATGTTATTTACAACAATTTACGGTAATTGATAAGTTTCAAAAATGTTTTCCATCAATGAATCATATGCTGCATTTATATTGCATAGGTTAAATTGTCATAGGTCAATAAAACAATGTATTTACATTGCGGCAACTTTTTTGATGTGAGAAATTTGTTTCCAAGAGATACAGACTCTTAACAAAACAAAATAAACTTATTAAGGAACATATTATGAAACGTTCAATTATTGCTGTCGCGATCTTGTCCTCTGTATTTATGAGTGTTGGTGCATTTGCTGCCGAAGTTGATACTGGGACTTTAACCATTAAAGGTAATATAGCCGAGTCCCCGTGTACATTTGTAGCTGGTGGCGATTCAGTCAGTATTAATATGCCGACTGTACCAACTACTGTATTTGATGGAAAAGCGAAATACTCAACTTATGATGATGCAGTCGGTGTTACCAGCAGTATGTTGAAAATTACATGTCCGAAAAATATTGATGGTGTAAAACTTTCGTTGATCACCAACGATAAAATTATCGGTAATGATAAGGCAATATCCAGTAGTAATGACACCGTAGGATACTATCTCTATCTGGGTGATAGCAATGACGTACTGGATATTTCTGCACCATTTAATATTGAAAGTTATAAAACTACCGACGGGCAATATGCCATACCGTTTAAAGCTAAATATCTGAAACTGACCGACAGCAGTGTTGCATCTGGTACTGTTAACTCTTCACTGGTTATGCGTGTTGCTCAGGATTAAATCTTTACAATAACTATCATGCGTTTTTCTCCAGAAATAAAGTTGACCGCCATATTCCTGGCGGTCAATATGAATACAAGAGGCATTAAGATGAAAGGATTATTACCTTTACTCATCTCTTCTATGATTCTTCCTGCACATGCTGGAATTGTTATCTACGGGACGCGTATTATTTATCCGGCAGAAAATAAAGAAGTCATGGTACAGTTGATGAATCAGGGAAATCGTTCTTCGTTGGTGCAGGCGTGGATTGATGATGGTGACACTTCTTTACCACCTGAAAAAATTCAGGTTCCTTTTATGTTAACACCGCCAGTGGCGAAAGTCGGGGCTAACTCCGGGCAGCAAATAAAAATTAGAATTATGCCTAATAGATTACCCACGAATAAGGAAAGTATTTTTTATCTGAACATCCTGGATATTCCGCCTAACAGCCCAGAAGATGAAGGGAAAAATGCATTAAAATTTGCCATGCAAAACAGAATCAAATTGTTTTATCGACCAGTTGGTGTTGCTTCGGTAAATAAGGAAACCTTTAAAAAATTACGAGTGAATAATAGCAGCAATGGTTTGGTTATAAAAAATGACTCAGCAAACTGGGTAACAATTTCTGATGTAAAAGCTAACAGCGTCAAAGTGAATTATGAAACAATTATGATTGCACCACAGGAAAGTCAGAGAGTCGATGTAAAAAATCATAATGCGAATAGTTGGCAACTGACCATTATTGATGATCACGGCAACTATATCAGCGAAAAACTTTAACTTCAGGATCTGCTTATGTTGAGAATGACCCCACTTGCATCAGCAATAGTCGTGTTATTACTCGGCATTGAAGCGCATGCAACTGAAGAAATTTTTGATACTCATTTTATGATGGGTAATATGAAAGGCGAGCAGGCAACAATATTACGTCTGGATGATAATCAACCTTTACCCGGCCAGTACGATATCGATATTTATGTTAATAAACAATGGCGCGGAAAGTATGAAATTATCGTGAAAGACAATCAGGATGAAACGTGTTTATCGCGTGAAATAGTCAAACGATTAGGCATAAATACCGACAATTTTGCCAATGACCAGGAGTGTTTAACATTTAAACAACTTGTTCAGGGCGGGAGCTATGCCTGGGACATCGGTATTTTTCGTTTGGATCTTACCGTCCCGCAAGCCTGGGTCGATGAATTGGAAAGTGGTTATGTTCCACCAGAAAATTGGGAACGGGGAATTAATGCTTTTTATACATCTTATTACGTAAGTCAGTATTACAGCGACTATAAAGCCTCAGGCAATAGTAAGAGCACCTATGTTCGTTTCAACAGTGGGTTAAATTTAGTGGGGTGGCAACTGCATTCTGACGCCAGTTTTAGCAAAACAGATAACAATCCTGGGGAGTGGAAAAGTAACACGCTGTATCTGGAACGTGGATTTGCTCAAATTCTCGGTACTCTGCGCATTGGTGATATGTATACGTCAGCCGATATCTTTGATTCTGTTCGCTTTCGCGGGGTACGACTGTTTCGTGATATGCAGATGTTGCCTAACTCTAAGCAAAATTTTACTCCCCGCGTGCAGGGAATCGCCCAGAGTAACGCGCTGGTAACAATTGAACAGAATGGTTTTGTTGTTTATCAGAAAGAAGTTCCACCGGGTCCATTTTCGATTACTGATTTGCAATTGGCGGGAGGCGGTGCGGATCTTGATGTCAGTGTCAAGGAAGCCGATGGTTCTGTAACGACTTATCTGGTGCCTTATGCGGCAGTACCTAATATGTTGCAACCTGGCGTATCGAAATATGATTTTGCGGCGGGCCGTAGCCATATTGAAGGGGCGAGCAAGCAAAGTGATTTTATCCAGATGGGTTATCAGTATGGTTTTAATAATTTATTGACGCTGTATGGTGGCACGATGGTTGCCAATAATTATTATGCGTTTACCCTGGGAACTGGCTGGAACACGCGCATTGGTGCCATTTCAGTTGATGCTACTAAATCGCACAGTAAGCAAGATAATGGTGATGTGTTTGATGGACAAAGTTATCAGATTGCGTATAACAAATTTTTGAGTCAAACGTCGACACGTTTTGGCCTGGCGGCCTGGCGTTATTCATCGCGTGATTACCGAACATTTAACGATTATGTCTGGGCAAATAATAAAGATAGTTACCGCCGGGATAAAAACGATGTCTATGATATTGCCGATTATTACCAGAATGATTTTGGTCGTAAAAATAGCTTATCCGCTAATATGAGTCAGTCATTACCAGAAAACTGGGGAACTGTGTCATTAAGTACTTTATGGCGGGATTACTGGGGGCGCAGCGGCAGTAGTAAAGATTATCAGTTGAGTTACTCCAATAACTGGCGGCGAATAAGCTATACCCTTGCAGCAAGCCAGACATATGACGAGGATCATCGGGAAGAAAAGCGCTTTAATATCTTTATATCGATCCCCTTTGACTGGGGCAATGAGGTTACGACGACAGGTCGACAAATATATATATCTAACTCAACAACTTTTAATGATCAGGGATTAGCCTCGAACAATGCCGGATTATCGGGGACCGTTGGGAGCCGCGATCAATTTAATTATGGTGTAAACCTGAGCCATCAACGTCAGGAGAATGAAACGACAGCAGGGGCGAATTTAACCTGGAACACGCCGGTCGCGACAGTGAATGGCAGTTATAGTCAGTCGAATACCTATCAGCAGGCAGGTGCCAGCATTTCAGGGGGCGTGGTCGCCTGGTCTGGTGGTATTAATTTGGCAAACCGTCTTTCGGAAACTTTTGCTGTGATGCATGCGCCAGGAATTAAAGACGCTTATGTTAATGGTCAAAAATATCGTACAACGAATCGTAACGGTGTGGTGGTTTATGACGGTATGACGTCTTATCGGGAAAATCATTTAGTGCTGGATGTGTCCCAAAGCGATAGCGAAACTGAATTACGCGGTAACCGTAAAATTGCCGCACCTTATCGTGGCGCGATCGTTTTGGTTGGCTTTGATACCGATCAGCGTAAACCCTGGTATATAAAAGCGTTGAGAGCTGATGGGCAACCGTTAACATTTGGCTATGAAGTGAATGATAATCACGGACATAATATTGGCGTCGTCGGTCAGGGAAGTCAGCTGTTTATTCGCACCAATGAAGTCCCTCTATCGGTTAATGTGGCAATTGATAAGCAACAAGGGCTTTCATGCACAATCACCTTCGGTAAAGAGATTGATGAAAGTAGAAATTATATTTGCCAGTAATAGTCAGGTGATTCTATGAAAATTCATATAGTGCTATTGATATTCACAATGATGGTTATCCCTGGGAGCTATGCGGCATGTTATGGAGAGTTATCAGCGCAGCATAATCTGGTTGTTCAGGGAGATTTTGCTCTTACTCAAACGCAAACAGCGACATATGAACATAACTTTAATGATTCATCATGCGTGAGTACGAATACTATCACTCCGATGAGCCCGTCGGATATTGTTGTTGGACTGTATAATGATACCGTTAAATTAAATTTACATTTTGAATGGACCAATAAAAACAACATTACATTGTCAAATAACCAGACCAGTTTCACCAGTGGTTATTCGGTAACGGTGACATCCGCGGCCAGTAACGCGAAGGTGAATATTTCCGCAGGCGGTGGTGGTTCAGTGATGATCAATGGTGTTGCGACATTATCCAGCGCTTCATCAACAACGCGTGGAAGTGCTGCAATGCAATTTTTACTGTGTTTGTTGGGCGGAAAGTCGTGGGATACATGTGTGAATAGCTATAGAAATGCATTGGCGCAAAATGCAGGTGTTTATTCATTTAACCTGGCATTGTCATACAACCCGATAACAACGACGTGTAAACCCGATGATTTATTAATTACTTTAAAGAGTATTCCTGTTTCACAATTGCCTGCAGCGGGTAATAAAACAACGCTTAACAGCAATACTGGAGATATTATTCTGCGATGTAAAAATTTATTAGGTCAACAGAATCAAACATCACGAAAAATGCAAGTGTATCTATCAAGCTCTGAGCTGCTGCCCGGCAGTAATACGATCCTGAAAGGCTCAGATGATAATGGTGTCGGATTTATCCTGGAAAGTAATGGTTCACCTGTGACTCTTTTAAATATCAGTGATAGCAGCAAAGGATACACTAATTTAAAAGAAATTGCGGCGAAGTCGAAAATTGCGGATGCTACGATCTCAATTCCGGTGACTGCCAGTTACTATGTCTATGATAAAAATAAAGTTAAATCAGGTGCAATTGAGGCTACCGCTCTGATCAACGTGAAATACGACTAATAATAAGTAAGACGGGCAAGTGGCTAATAATAAAAAATAATAAGGTGTCTGCATTTTCCCCCTCTCTCCGAGGGGGTTTTTTTAGCGGTGGTAAAAAATCTCACCGTCGTAGGCTTTAATGATTTTTCCGTCGCTATCGTTGATCAGCACATATGCACCGCCCATATAGGTCCAGTGCGTTCCCGCATCGGGCGCAGGCAGGTTACGCAACTGCCACTGCTTAATGTTGTACTCATCGGTGCGGTACATCTCTGGTACAGTATCGCCGGGTTTGAAATGCTTGAAGTCAGCAATGAAACTGCTTAATTCATACTTTGAAATTCCCGAGGTATTAGACGAACCCGCGGTGGCTGGTGCGGCCCAGGCTGCGCTGGTGACCAGCAAAAGTGCTCCCAGCAACATCTTATTTCTTATGGTCATATACTCTCCACTTTGGGGATCAGTAAAATCAGTCGAATATCTTTCCCGCCATACAATATAACTGACAAGCGATATTTTGTTAGTGATCCCGTGATTTCGTAAAAAGTGTAAATGAAAGGATGCCGTAAAAGCATCCTCATTGCGCGGGAAGTAAGCGGAAATAGCTGATTTAAGAATCATCCTGGGTCACAGCTGTACTGAGGCCCTGAGAATTGTTTTATCTCATAATACCGATGAAACCATGCACGCCCATATACAACCCAACTAAACCAATCAACAAGCTGGAAAAGTAGGGGGCTCTTTTAGCAAGAGTGTTAAATCCATTCCAGCGTTTAGCGACCTGTTGAACACTGATTGCCGCGCCAACGCCCACCGTGACCAGCGTTAATGCCAGGCCGATACTAAAACTGACGACCAGAGTTGCCCCCAGCGTCAGGGCTTTTAGTTGAATACAAATCAGCAGAACGGTAATCGCCGCAGGGCAGGGAATCAGCCCGCCCGTTAAGCCAAACAACAGTATTTGCCAGTTAGTCACCTCTCTGCCATCAAAGCGCCGTTTAATGTCATTGGCATGTGCTCGCGCGTGGGCATCCTGATATTCGCCATGCTCGTGATGGTGATGATGTTCGTGGGCGTGGTGATGTTCGTGGTCGTGGTGATGTTCGTGATCGTGATGATGCTCATGATCATGCTCGTGCATATTCTCAAGCCAGTTTCGCTCGCCGCGCCAGGTACGCCAGAACATCCAGAAAGCGGTACCAAGAATGATCGCCGCGGAAATTAATTGCAGCCATGGTTCAGCCGATTGCGCAGTAAAGCGTTTGCTGATCGTCATTCCGCCAAAGGCTATCAGCCAAACCACCGCGGTGTGCGAAATGGTCGCTGCCAGTCCAAGCATCACTGCCTGTTTAATGGTGCCTTTAATAGCGATGATAAATGCTGCCATCATCGTTTTTGAGTGCCCCGGTTCCAGGCCATGAAGCGCACCGAGTAAGATGGCGCTGGGGATGAAGAACCAGGCGTTTCCTTGCTGAAGAAGTGTTGTAAAGTTGGTCATGATAATAATTCTTAGTATTAAATTGGCGTAGAGATTCTACTCCCCCCCAGTACATGATACTACCCCCCAGTAGATTAATAGTGCTATGATTTTTCTCTATCTTGTTAAGAAGGTCTGCTCATGTCTCATACCATCCGGGATAAACAAAAACTGAAAGCGCGCGCCAGTAAGATTCAGGGGCAGGTCGTTGCGCTCAAGAAAATGCTCGACGAACCGCATGAGTGCGCCGCCGTCCTGCAACAAATCGCCGCCATTCGTGGCGCGGTAAATGGTTTGATGCGGGAAGTGATTAAAGGTCATCTGACAGAACACATTGTGCACCAGAGCGATGAACTAAAGCGGGAAGAAGATCTGGACGTTGTTCTGAAGGTGCTGGATTCTTATATCAAATAATGTCACAACGCTGTTGTAAGACTGGCGGTTTTCCTCGTTTACAACATGTGCGCTGGACATTACCATCCTCTACTGCGATTTATTATCGTAACCAAACGACTCGGGGTGCCCTTCTTTGTGAAGGCTGAGAAATACCCGTATCACCTGATCTGGATAATGCCAGCGTAGGGAAGTCACGGACCGCCAGGTCATTGCTTCTTCACGTTATGGCAGGAGCAAACTATGCAAATCGACCTGCTAAGTCCGACGCAATCTGCGCGCGCTTTACACCTGTTTCAACAACATTCCCCCCTTGTACACTGCATGACCAATGATGTGGTGCAAACGTTCACCGCCAATACATTGCTGGCGTTGGGCGCATCGCCAGCCATGGTGATTGAAACGGAAGAGGCCAGTCAATTTGCGTCCATTGCCAATGCCTTGTTGATTAACGTCGGCACGTTGACACAGCCACGTGCGAAAGCGATGCGTGCAGCCGTCGAACAGGCGCATATCGCACAAATCCCCTGGACGCTTGATCCCGTTGCGTTTGGCGCGCTCGACTATCGCCGCCGTTTTTGTCGTGAACTTTTATCGTTAAAACCTGCTGCAATACGAGGAAATGCGTCGGAAATCATTGCATTAGCGGGAGCTTCACGAGGTGGACGCGGTGTGGATACTACTGACGCCGCAGCAGACGCGTTGCCTGCCGCACAATCCCTGGCGCAAGAATCTGGTGCAGTAGTCGCGGTCACAGGCGA
>OASX01000781.1_pt1 | contig 21623 bp, 21 predicted proteins | sample 1516531 | NCBI WGS metagenome assembly OASX01 (sample SAMEA2579911, study PRJEB22360) | human gut metagenome | biome: human gut; feature: human-associated habitat; material: faeces | place: Denmark | collected 2008/2010
TAATAAATTTTCCAATAGAAGTAAAAAATGTCTTTGCCAACCGGGGGTCTATCAGTTATGATAGAAAAAGAATGTTGATTGGGAGGTATTTATGAAACATCTGGAACATTTTCATGAACTGAAATCCCTGACCAGGAAGCAGAAGTTTTTTCTGCTGTCGCTGCTTCCTGTTTATTTTATGGTCATTGGGCTGTTTCTGCAGCCAATCCAGGAAATTGGTCCGGGAATCGTGCGTCTGATAAAAGAGCCGGATTTTCTGATTACGGATTATTTTGTTGTGGGCGGTGTGGGGGCGGCCCTCATCAACGCCGGTGCACTGACTCTTATGAGTATTGGCATCATCTACTTCATGGGTATGGATATGGACGGCCACACCATCACTTCCAGCTGTCTGATGTTCGGTTTCTCGCTGTTTGGCAAAAACCTGCTTAACATCTGGGCTATTTTGGCCGGAGTGTACCTGTACGCCAGGTATCACAAGACGTCCATGCGAAGGTATATTTATATTGGCTTTTACCAGCCTTTCGCCCATCATCACCCAGATGATGCAGGTGGGCAACCTGCCGGTGGTGATGCGGATGGCCATAGCCCTGGCCGTGGGGCTCATTATAGGCTTTGTGCTGCCGCCCCTTTCCACTCATGTGCATTTTGCACACAAAGGGTATTCTTTGTACAATGTGGGGTTTGCCGCAGGTATCATAGCGACGGTCATTGTGTCAGTGTTAAAATCCCTTGGAGTGGAGATAGAATCCAGGCTCATTTGGTCCACGGGAAACAATGAGATCTTTGGAATCGTGCTGTCCGTACTATTTGGCGGAATGATTGTATTCGGGGTTGCGGTGCGGGGCAGAAGTATCTGGGAATCTTACAGAAGAATTATCAAATCCTATGGAATCGGCGGAACAGATTATCTGAGAGATGAAGGCGGTGCCAGCACTGTGTTCAACATGGGAGTCAATGGACTGTTTGCCACCTATTTTGTACTGGCAGTGGGAGGTGAACTGAACGGACCTACCATCTGCGGAATCTTCACCATTGTGGGCTTTGGGGCCACGGGAAAACATCTGAGGAACATAGCTCCGGTGATGATGGGGGTATATCTGGCCAGCTTTACCAAGACATGGAACATTTATCAGCCATCCCCCATGCTGGCCCTTTTATTCTCCACCACCCTTGCGCCGGTGGCTGGTGAATTCGGCGTGGTGGCCGGAATCGTGGCAGGCTACCTGCATTCCTCCGTTGCCCTCAATGTGGGAATCGTGTATGGGGGCATGAACCTGTATAATAACGGTTATGCAGGCGGAATCGTAGCCATATTCATGGTTCCTGTCATCCATTCCATCATGGACAGACGGGCAAGGGCAAGAGGCGGATTGTCGCTGTAGGAGTCCTGGGATGTGAAACGGTTTTATTTACAGAAACAGTTCCAGCAGAAATACCATGGCACATGCGGCCAGGGACACCTGGAACAGGCTCTTTCCCTTCCAGGCCAGAAGAACAGCCACTGCCAAGGCTGCTGCGCCGGACCACACAGAGGCTGTGGCGTGGAGAATGGCAGGAAAGGTCATGACGGACAGGGTGACGTAGGGGACGTAATAGAGAAAGGACTTGACATATACGTTCTTTATCTCCTTCTTAATCAAGGTCAGCGGAAGAATACGGATCAGGTAGGTCACGCCTGCCATCACAAGAATATACAGGTACACATTATGATTCATGTTCATTTTCCTCCTTTACAGGGAACAGAATGGCTGCGGCACCGGCAATCAGGATGGTTAGCAGGATGATTTTAAAGCCGGATGATAGACCTGACAGCAAGGGGACATGGGCAAACACAAGGCTTAAGGCCATAGAGGCCAGGATGACGCCGGTGAGAATCCTGCTTGTCTTGGCCGGCGGAATCACCACGGCCAGGAACATTCCGTACAGTGCCACGTTCAGGGCGCTTAAAAGGCGTGCCGGAAGCAGTTCCCCGGAAACAGCTCCCAACAGGGTGCCGAGGGTCCAGCCGGGTACGGCGACACAGATGAGCCCATAGCTGTAAAAGGGACTTAAGAAGCCGGGCCGGCATACGGAAACGCCGAATATCTCGTCTGTAACTCCATAGGACATAAAGAAACGGTGGAAGAAGGGCATGTCTGCGCCCAGCTTCTGGGACAGGGAACAGGACATAAGACAGTAGCGCAGGTTAATGATGAGCTGGGCTATTGCCATTTCCATAAAGGGAGCCCCGGCCTGTATGATTCCCAGCGCTGCAAACTGTCCCGCGCTGGTCAGGTTTGTAAAGGACATGACAACGGACTGGAGGGTGGTGAGGCCGGCTCCCCTTGCCATGATTCCAAATGTAAAGGACACGGCCAGGTATCCCAGACCGATGGGTATGCCGTCTTTGAGTCCGCAATGAAATTGATGTGAATTGTGTTTCATGATAACCTCTCAGAATATGAATTGGGATAAGACACCCCTACCAATTATAGCAGGAAAATCCAGGTTGTAAATGCGGATTTTATCAAATCCCGGGGAAACCCTCCTGAACCTTACCGGACCGGTCCTGCCTGGCGCCGGAGCCGTTACAATTGTGTGAATTCGGTTGACAGACCGGATAGATTGCCTTAGAATTGTTAGGTAACTAACAGAAACTGTTTTTCTGCATATAATAAAAGGAGTAAATTCCATGGCTGTTAATCCTACCGTCCGCCTTATCGCCACCCTTTCCAACCTGATCCGGCGCAAGATTGACAGCGCTGAGGGGGTGGGAGGGCTGACACCTGCCCAGAACGGAATCCTGCACTTTATTCTCGGCCGCTGCAGGGAGCAGGACCTGTTTCAGAAGGATATAGAGGAGGAATTTAACCTGCGCCGCCCCACGGCCACGGAGATTCTGAAGCTGATGGAGCGAAAGGGCCTGATTTACAGGGAGGAGGCGTCCTATGACGCCAGGTGTAAAAAAATCATTCCCACTGAAAAGGGATGGGAGCTGGAAGGACGGGTGCTTAAGGATATCCTGGAAATGGAACAGTTCATAACACGGGATATTCCAAAGGAAGAACTGGATACATTCATCCGAATCGGGATGAAAATGATGAAGAATCTTAAGTAATGGGGAAGGGCCTATGGCTGCCACCAGGCAGCGCCGTCTTAGGCTCTTTAAATTGCCCCAAAATCCAAGGGAATTTACAAAAAAAGGAGGTTTTAACAGTGAAAGGACAACATCAAAAGACAGTCCGGGCTTTGCTTGGCTCAGTCCGGGAGTATAAAAAGCCATCTCTTCTCTGCCCGGTTTTTGTGGTGCTGGAGGTGCTTATGGAAGTTCTGGTGCCCGGCGTCATGGCGCTGATGATTGATAAGGGGATGAGCGGAGGAAGTATCGGCTATATTCTGAAGATTGGAGCCGTGCTTTTAGTTATGTCCATGATGGCTCTGGTATTCGGTATCCTGGCAGGGACAAATGCGGCCAGGGCCTCGGCCGGTATGGCACGGAATTTGAGAAAGGATATGTTCCACCACATACAGGAGTTTTCTTTTTCCAATATTGACCGCTTTTCTCCTTCCAGTCTGGTGACGCGTCTGACCACGGACATCACCAATGTGTAGAATGCGTACCAAATGGTAATCCGCATTGCTATCAGAGGCCCCATCATGCTCTGCTTTGCACTAATCATGGCTATGGGAATCAGCAGGGAGCTTTCCACCATCTTTTTTATCGTGCTGCCAATCCTGGCAGCGGGGCTCTTTTACATTGTGATAAAGGGCCATCCCTATTTTGAGGCTGTATTCAAGCGCTATGACGTGTTAAACCGCGTGGTTCAGGAAAATCTGAACGCCATCCGGGTGGTAAAAGCCTATGTGAGGGAGCCGTATGAAATCGAAAAGTTCCGGCACATATCCCAGGAGGTCTTTTACCAGTTTAAGTATGCGGAAAAGATTGTAGCCTGGAACAGCCCGCTGATGCAGTTCTGCATGTATAACTGCATCCTGCTGGTATCAGGGCTGGGAGCCAGACTCATTGTGGGAAGCAGAATGACAACAGGTGAGCTCACCAGCATGATTATCTATGCGGTCCAGATATTGTCCAGCCTGATGATGCTCTCTATGGTGTTTGTCATGGTCATCATGGCCCGTTCTTCGGCAGAGCGTATTGTGGAGGTGCTGGATGAAAAGAGCAGCCTGTCAGACCCGGATGACCCGGTACAGGAGGTGGCGGACGGCAGCATTGACTTTGAGCATGTGTCCTTCAGCTACATAGGAGATAAGGAGAAGCTGGCTCTTAAGGACGTGGATATCCACATAAAATCCGGAGAGACCATAGGTATACTGGGAGGTACGGGAAGTTCCAAAACCACTCTTGTGCAGCTGATACCAAGGCTGTACGACGTGACCGGAGGCTGTCTTAAAGTGGGCGGTCGGGATGTGAAGGAGTATGGGCTTAAGTCCCTGAGAAATCAGGTGGCAGTGGTTCTGCAGAAAAATATCCTGTTCAGCGGCCCCATCCGTGAAAACCTGCGGTGGGGCAATGAAAATGCCACAGACGGGGAAATCAAGCGGGCCTGCTGTCTGGCCCAGGCAGACGAGTTTATCCGGCAGTTTCCCGACCAGTATGAAACCTATATCGACCAGGGAGGAACCAATGTATCCGGGGGACAGAAGCAGAGGCTCTGTATTGCCAGGGCCCTGCTCAAGAAGCCTAAGATATTGATTCTGGATGATTCTACCAGCGCAGTGGATACAAAAACAGATGCCATGATTCGCAGAGCGTTCCGGGAGGAGATTCCTGACACCACCAAAATAATCATAGCACAGAGGATATCCTCGGTGGAGGACGCAGATAAGGTGATCGTGCTGAACCACGGCGCTGTGGATGATTTTGGTACGCCCCAGGAGCTGTTTGCCAGGAATAAGATTTACAGGGAAGTATATGAATCCCAGAAGAAAGGGGGAAATGATCATGATGGGAAATAAGAAAAATGCAGCCGTGAACCACCATTATGCCAAAACGGCAAAACGCCTTATGGGGTATGTGGCAGGCACTTACAGACTCCAGTTTGTCTGTGTGCTGGTGACCATTGTCATAAGCGCTCTGGCCAATGTGGCGGGACCGCTGTTTTTGATGGTGCTCATAGATGATTTTATCACCCCTCTCCTGGGGCAGCAGCGTCCTGATTTTACGGTTCTGAACCATGTTATGGCAGGGCTGGCGGCCTTTTATGTGGCCGGGGTTATTTGTACCTACACTTATAACCGTCTGATGATAAATATTGGCCAGGGCGTCCAGAAGCGTATCAGGGATGAGATGTTTGAGCATATGCAGACTGCCTGTACGGTATTTTGACCGTCATCCCCATGGAGAGCTTATGAGCCGCTATACCAATGATATCGACACCCTGAGACAGATGATTAACCAGGCTCTGCCCATGGTATTGTCCTCCTTTGTCACCATCATAGCCATATCCGCGGTGATGATAGGTATCAGCGTTCCCCTCTCTGTCCTGGCAGCAGCCATGATAGTTCTCATGCTCTTTGTCAGCAGGACTCTGGCAGGCCGGTGCGGACGGTATTTCGTGGCGCAACAGCTGGCTATCGGAAAGGTGACGGGATACATTGAGGAGCGTTTAAGCGGACAGAAGGTCATCAAGGTATTTAACCATGAGGAGGAGACGAGGGAGGAATTCGACAAGCTGAATGACCGGCTCTATGACAGCGCATTCCACGCCAACAAGTACGCCAATGTTATTATGCCGGTCATTACCAACATAGGCAACCTGCAGTTTGTGCTCACAGCCATCGCAGGAGGGATTCTGTCACTAAGTGGCCTGGCAGGGCTGACCCTGGGCCAGATTGCTTCTTATCTCCAGTTTACAAAGAGCTTTAACCAGCCCTTTGCCCAGATATCCCAGCAGTCCAACTCCATCATCATGGCCCTGGCAGGGGCAGAACGTATTTTTAATATGATGGATGAGGAACCGGAGACAGACCAGGGAAATGTGACCCTTGTCAATGTCCGTGTGGATGAGAGCGGAAAAATGACAGAGGTACCGGAACGGACCAGCCTGTGGGCGTGGAAATATCCCCGTGAGGACGGCACGGCCGCTTACACAAGACTTACCGGTGATGTGCGGTTTCAGGATATGGACTTTGGATACGAGCCGGGGCATGCAGTGCTCCATGACATCAGCCTGTATGCGAAGCCGGGGCAGAAGCTGGCTTTTGTGGGAGCCACAGGGGCGGGAAAGACCACCATTACCAATCTGATTAACCGTTTTTACGACATACAGAAGGGATCTATCACATATGATGGTATTGATATCCGCCATATAAAGAAAGACGACCTGCGCCGCTCTCTTGGCATCGTGCTTCAGGATACCCACCTGTTTACCGGTACAATCAGGGAGAATATACGGTATGGAAAGCTGGATGCCACAGACAGGGAGATCTGCGATGCGGCGAAGCTGGCCAATGCCGACCAGTTTATAGAGATGCTGCCGGAAGGATACGATACCATGCTTACAGGAGACGGCGAGGAGCTGTCCCAGGGCCAGCGCCAGCTTTTAGCCATTGCGCGGGCAGCCATTGCAGATCCTCCGGTCCTGATTCTGGATGAAGCCACTTCCAGCATTGATACTAGGACAGAGGCTATGGTGCAGAGAGGCATGGATGAGCTGATGAAGGGCAGGACCGTATTCGTCATAGCCCACAGGCTTTCCACCATCCGCAATTCCGACGCTATCATGGTACTGGACCATGGACGTATTGCTGAGCGGGGAGACCATGAGAGCCTGATAAGGGAGAGGGGAATGTATTACCAGCTGTATACAGGCGGGTTGGAGCTGGAGTAGGAGAGGTGCCCGGCCACAGGAAGGTAGCAGGAAGGTGGCAGGAAGGTGGCAGGGAGGTGGCAGGAAGGTGACGGGGAGGTGGCCGGTGACGTGGCCGGCCCAACCAAACTGCTTTCCATGTATTGACTTTCCACGGAGAATGCAGGTATAATTTCCTGTATTGGATTCTGCCAAACGGGAATCCGTTAAAAACTAGGAGGAAATGTTATGAAGAAAAAATTAAGCCTATTGCTGTGTGCAGCCCTGACAGCCACTACCCTGGCCGGCTGCGGCCAGGCACAAAGCAGTCCTGCCGGTACAGATGCCGGTACAGAAGCTTCGGCAGCTGGGACCGCCGGGTCAAAAGAGGGAGAAAAGATCCTTACCTATGCTGTGATGGAGGAACCGGAAACACTGGACCCCACACTGAATAACTACAGCACATCGTCCACCTTCCTGCAGAATATGTTCTGCGGCCTGTTCCAGCTGGAGGCAGACGGAAGCCTGAGCAATGCCATGTGTGACACATATGAGGTAAGCGGGGACGGTCTGACCTACACCTTCACATTGAAGGACGGACTTAAATGGTCCGATGGAAGTGATCTGACGGCAGGAGACTTTGAATATTCCTGGAAACGCGTCCTGAATCCTGATACGGCTTCCCCGGCTGCTTGGGAACTGCATTATCTGAAGGGCGGGGAAGAATACAACACACAGGGCGGCTCTGCCCAGGATGTGGGGGTAAAGGCTGTGGATGACAAAACCCTGGAGGTAACCCTGAAAGCACCTACGCCATATTTCCTTTATCTGACAGCGTCCAGCAACTTTTTCCCTGTCAAGCAGGAGGTGGTGGAGGGACAGGATCCCTGGACCAAATCCGCGGATACCTATGTGTGCAACGGTGCATTTACCCTGGAGAAGATAAATCCCCAGAGCAGCTATGTGCTGAAGAAAAATCCCAATTACTATGATGCGGACTCCGTCAAACTGGACGGAGTGGAAATCGTGATTATCCAGTCTCCGGAGTCAGCCCTGTCCGCATATAATGCAGGTGAGATTGACGCTATGGGCGATAACCTGGTAACTTCCCAGGCCATTGATCAGTATGGGGATACAGAAGAGCTGAAAGGATATGACAAGATTGGAACCAGATATTACGATTTCAACTGTTCCAAAGAGTATCTGTCCAATCCGGATGTGAGAAGGGCCCTGGCCATGGCTATTGACCGCAGGACAATCTGCGAGTCCATCGTTCCGTCAAAGCCTGAGCCGGCCTACGGATTCGTGCCTTATGGGATACCATATGAAGGCTCCTCCGAGGATTTCCGCACCGTATCAGGTGATTTGATTCAAGAGGATGTGGAAGCTGCAAAGAAACTCCTGGCAGACGCGGGATATCCCAATGGAGAGGGACTGCCTGTTCTGACCTTTATTGTTACCAACACAAAAGAGAATAAGGACATTGCCCAGGTAATCCAGTCCATGTGGAAGGATAATCTTGGAGTCCAGGCAGACATTGTTACCTTTGAGTCAAAGGTGTACTGGGATGAGCAGAAGGCTGGAAACTTTGATGTTTGCTTTGACGGATGGACCGGTGACTATCTGGATCCCGACACAAACTTGAACTGCTTTACCCAGGCCCGCGCCTACAACCAGAACCGTTGGAGCGGTGAGAATGCCATGAAGTATGACAGCATGATAGAAGAATGCCGCAACCTGGCGGATAACAGTAAGCGTATGGAGATATTCAAGGAGGCGGAGGCCATCCTGATGGATGAGATGCCCATCATACCGCTGTATTATCTGAATGCCATCGTCCTGGCAAAGCCGGATGTGACCGGTCTGGTGAAGAACGCAAACGGCCATACCCTGTTCAGAAATGCGGATAAGCTGTAATGGCTATGATTTAAAACAGAAGATTGGCAGCGCCGGATATCTCTCCTTTGGCAAAGGGAAGGGATCCGGCGCTGCTTTTTGCATGGATATAAAGCGTAATTTCTCAGTTTAAAAGCAGGGGAGATATTGAAAGCAGTACCTTTATATGCTATACTGGACCAATCAGATTGTTTCTGAACAATCTATATAAAAATCTTTTCCGGCATAAAATCCAATGTTTTCTGCCGGGTACTGGCATATCTGCCGGGATTTCCGCTCATATCACATAAATCAAATAGTTCATGGAGGGCAATGCCTATGGGAAAATGGCACAAAGGGCGCATCAGAGGTTTTTTTAGGGATGGAAAGAGAAAAGTGGATTTGCAGCTAAAACAGCTGGCAGACAGCGGAAGGCCTCTGGATATAAGCCTGACCAATGACTTCGCCTTTAAGAAAACCTTCCGCAACAAGATTGCGCTGACAGGGCTTTTAAGCAGTCTGCTGGACATTCCGGCAGGTGAGATCACCAGTCTGGAATTCCCGGACACATTTCTTCACGGGGAATATGCTGAGGACCGGGAAGGAATACTGGATGTAAAGGTGCGCCTCAACCACTGTAAAAAAGTGAATATAGAAATACAGCTTTTGTCTCATCCTTTCTGGGAGGAACTGGAACGCCTGAATGCCGACAAAGAACTGCGTTATCTGTACCTGGAGCGCCTTAAGGCAGCCAGTGACGAAGCTACCATGCAAAGCTATTATAAGAGGCTAGCAGAAGATGCGCAGAAGAATGGGCTGGCGCAGGGATTGGAACAGGGCTTGACACAGGGATTGGAGCAGGGCTTGTCACAGGGCATTAAAGCCCTTATAAAAGATAACCTGGAAGAGGGGAAAGACAAAAAAGTCATACTGACCAAGCTGGAGAAACATTTTTCATTGACAGAAAAAGAGGCGCAGGCCTATTTTGATATGTATAACAATATGAGTTAAGAAGCAGAACCGGCCAAAAGGCCGGTTCACTGTTTCTATATTCTGTTTTACCATGGGATAGGACAATTATTTCTCTGTATGAGGCAGCCGTCCCCTGAGAAAACGCTTTTTTAATTCTGAGAGGCTAAATGGAATCAGAGGATAAATATAGCTCTTTCCGGCAATGGTTCTGTTGAATATGATGGCACAGGCGGACAGGATGATTCCGATGACAAATCCCCATATATTCAGGATGGATGTCAGTATCAATATGATGATACGCATGAATTTCATGGCATAACCTAATTCAAAACTGGCCTGGGAATAATTGGCAATGGTAACAAAGGCCATGTAGAGCATGGTCTCACTGTTGAACCAACCTGATTTTACCGCATATTCTCCCAGAACAATACCGGCAATCACACTGAGGGGGGTGGTCAGCATATTGGGGGTATTGACAGCCGCCAGCCGCAGGCCGTCAATGGCAAATTCCAGTATAAGAAGCTGCCATATTAAAGGCACATTAAGCGGGTCCGAAAGCCGGATAAATGCCAGCCAGTCCGGTATGAGCTCCGTATTCTGCATGAACAGAAGCCATGTAGGGGTTAGAAGCAGGGACAGCAGGGATATGGTCATCCTGGACAGACGGAGGTAAGTGCCTGTAATAGGAGGAAAGTAGTAATCATCTGCCTCCTCGATGATATCAAAGACAGAGGAGGGAAGTATCATGGCAGAAGGAGAGTTGTCTACCAGGATAATGATATTTCCTTCCAAAATTGAGGCGGCAGCCGTGTCCGGCCGTTCTGAAAATTTAAATTTTGGGAATGGATTGAACCATTTATAGGGAAAGAGACACTCTGCCAGGCTTTCCTGATTCATGGTCAGCGCATCTACCTTCAGATTCTGAATCCGTTTCTTGATTTTATCCAGGAGCTGCTTATCAACCCTGTTTTCCATATAACAGATGGCAATGTCAGTGTGGGAGCTCTCTCCGGCCGATGTTATTTCCACGGTAAGCCTGGGATCGCGGATTCTCCGCCGAATCAGGGCCGTATTAAAAATCAGGGTTTCCACAAAGCCATCTCTGGAGCCCCGCATGACTTTATCCTTTTCCGGTTCGCTGACACCGCGGGAAGGATAGGTGCGGCAGTCAATCGTAATACATTTATCATAACCGTCAATAAAGAGACAGGATACACCGGACAGCAGCTGGACGGTCATATCCTGGTCATTGGAAAGCAGTCCGATCTCGCCGTAAGGAACATACTGTTTGGAGAAGCCGTGGGCGTCCTTTGGCATATCCTCCGGCTTGATGGTGGAGAACACCTGCAGAATTTTCAACAGGGAATCATCCTTTGTAAAACCATCTATGAAATAAAGACATGCTTCCCGGCCGCCGATGTGGACTACGCGGTAAACCACGTCAAAATTCGTCTCTACATTCAGCTTCTTGTGAAGGTAGGTAATGTTGTCTTTTAAATTTTGGGAAAATTCCATGGTTTCTTCCTTTCTGTGTGACTTCAGATAAAAATTATGGCTTAAGTTAGTATGTACCGATGAAAGATAAATATACAGAAGACATTTGTCTTTGGTCTGCGGACGGATGGGAGAAATTTATATAAAAACTTGTATATAGGGGAAAGGAATTCACTAATATGCACAAAAATGATTGACAAATCATGGGAGCGGTGGTATAGTGTCCATGTAAGAAGCACAAAGGAGTGCCTTACAGGTTTTTGTTTGGTATGGGGATGCCAGATAAACTAATAGTGTGACGGTTTTTGATCGTGACTGAGAGCTGCCTTCTGTGGGGGAAGGGCGGCTCTCATTTTTTGTCCTGATGCTTCCGGTATTCTGCCCCGGTAATGGCAGCGGGTATAAAGACTGTCATCCGGGGCTGTCTGGGGAGTGTTATGCCGGAAGGAATCAGATTGATTTTTTCCACAGTCCGTGAAGATTGCAGTAAGCGTAAGCAGCAGCAGGAGCGTCCCCTTCTTCCAGGGTGAAGGATGCCACTGGTTCGCAGTCAGGGGTCAGGGGAACACGCATGACACAGCCGGCTTTTGTCACAAGGCACACCCATCCGATGCTGTGCTCCTGTCCCATGGGATGGAAAATGTTTCCAACCTTGACTGTCACGTGGAGTCCGTCCTGTTCCACTACCGGAAGATGTTTTTCCGCTGCGCCCTCAGTGGCTGCCGGGTCCAGGATTTCAAAGGGTTTGCAGGAATCAGGGAGAGCTGCATTGGGAGCTGGTGAAAGGGCCTCCAACACTATATTGTGGTTTTTGTCAGTCAGGAATACCGGTTCATTCTTCATGAAAATCCTCCGTTCTCAATCGTCAGCAGGCCGGCCTTATGGAATCGGACCTGCAATTTTTCTCAGTTTCCATATTATTTTCCCGAAAATAGTGCACTCTATTCATAAAGCATTTAGGCAGACCTGGCAGGGAAGATAACTTACTATTGACATATTTCCTACAGGAATAGTATGATATACTCATGGCAGGATAAAATTTAAGACAAAGGACGTGAACATACATGCTTGTATCGACAAAAGGCCGTTATGCTCTCCGCACCATGGTGGATTTAGCCATCCACGGAGACGGCGAGCCCGTTAAAATAAAAGACATAGCCAACCGGCAGGGGATATCCGGTAAATATCTGGAGCAGATTATCTCTATCTTATCCAGAGCCGGATTTGTGCGCAGCATCAGGGGAAACCAGGGGGGCTATTATCTGGCCAGACCGTCATCGGACTATACGGTGGGTTCTATTTTGAGAATCACAGAGGGAAGCCTGGCTCCGGTGGACTGCCTGAGCGGGGATGAGAACCCCTGTGCCAGGCAGATGGAATGTGTGACCCTGCGCCTGTGGCGGGAGCTGGATGAGGCTATCAGCGGCGTGGTGGATAAATATACATTGGAGGATTTGGTCCAGTGGCAAAAAAGCATGAAGGATAATTATGTTATATGATAACTAAATGAAACAGGAGCGAATTTTCCTATGGGACAGATTCTGAGAATCTCAGCTTTTATCAATCAATGGAAGAAAGACAGGCGGGTAAGAACCGGCATCACAGTGGCTGGGGGGGTTGTATTCGCCCTCATCCAGTCCTATGCACTGCAGGTTTTTGTGCGGCCGGCCGGTATCATATCCGGGGGATTTACAGGCATGGCCATGCTTGTGGAGCGGCTGGGGGAATTGAAAGAGCTTAATATTCCCATGCAGGTCACCATGCTTTTGCTGAATATTCCGGTGGCAATCCTGTGCTGTAAGGGAATCAGCATCCGTTTTACCATATTTTCCCTGGTTCAGGTATTCTTAAGCAGCATTTTTCTGCAGATATTCAACTTCAGTCCTATCTTTACAGATGAGGTGCTGAATGTTATTTTTGGCGGCGTCATTTTTGGAAGTGCAATCGTCATTGCTCTCAGGGGAAACGCGTCCACCGGAGGTACAGACTTTATAGCCCTGTTTGTATCCAACCGCACCGGGCTCTCCATCTGGTCCTATGTGTTTTTTGGAAATGCTGTTATGTACTGTTTTTACGGCGCCATTTTCGGCTGGAAGCACGCGGGATACTCCATTATCTTCCAGTTCATCTCCACACGCATGATTTCCGCCTTCCACCACCGCTATGAACTGGTTACCCTTCAGGCAACCACCATGAAGGGACAGCAGGTGGTGGACGCCTATATCAGCCATTTCCGCCATGGAATGTCCTGTGTGGAAGCTATGGGAGGGTACAGCAAAAAGAAAATGTACCTTTTAAATACAGTCATATCAGCCTATGAGGTAAACAACGCCATCCATATCATGCAGGAAGCAGATGAACATATCATTATCAATGTGCTGAGGACACAGCAGTTTGTAGGCAGGTTTTACCGGGCGCCTCTGGAATAGGGCCGGTATGAATCATTATATAACGAAGAGGGATATCTGCGGCTAAGCCAGCCCGCAGATATCCCTTATGATTTCTCCTGCAATAACAAGTCCGGCCACAGGCGGTACAAAAGAAATGCTTCCGGGAGTGGCGCGGCGGCACCCGGTATCCTCCGCCGTCTGTCCGGGGGTAAGAGGCTGTTCCGGCGACCAGCAGACCTTTAGTCCCCTGATATTCCTGGCTTTTAGTTCCCTGCGCATTACCTTGCAGAGGGGGCATACAGAGGTCTGGGAGATATCGGATATACGGAAGAGTTCCGGGTGAAGCTTGTTGCCGGTACCCATGGAAGCGATCACAGGGATAGCGTGGGAGGCGGCAAAGTCTGCCAGGGCAAGTTTTGCTGTCACGGTATCTATGGCATCCAGGATATAATTCACAGAGTTTCCCTGTCCCATCTGGTGCTTCATGCGTTCAAAAAGGCTTTCTATATTATCGGGAAGCACAAATTCCTCAAAGGTAATGACCTGCGTGCCGGGACAGATGTCAGCAATTTTGTCCTTCATGACCCGGGTCTTAAACTGCCCCATGGTACTGTGGAGCGCAATACTCTGCCGGTTAATGTTTGTAAGGGAGACCGTATCATTGTCCACAAGAATCAGGCGGCCCACGCCGCACCTGGCCAGGGCCTCCGCTGCATGGGACCCAACTCCTCCGACTCCGAATAAAACCACGGTGGAGTTCTTAAGCTTATTCATCCCCTCAGTGCCTATGAGCATCTCAGTTCTGGAAAATTCATTTATCATATAGAAACAACTCCTGTATTTTATTTGTTTTTATGATTGTATAATAGAATTGAGGGGATGTAAATGGGGAGTTTTCCCCAAACTCTTCCCTGGTTTATGCACCTATCCGGCCCAATTCCTCCCTATATTTTTCTGCCAATCTGTGGTATATTAAATCAAAACAATTATTTTCAATGGAGGCCAGACATGAAAGATGGATTTTTAAGGGTAGCAGCTGCCACGCCAAAGGTCAGGGTGGCTGACCCACAATATAATGCACAGCAGATTATGGACTTGATTGGTCAGGGATACAGCAGGGGAGTGAAGCTTATGGTGTTTCCGGAGCTTTGCCTTACTGCGTATACATGTGCGGACCTGTTTGGTCAGAAGGCCCTGCTGAGAAGGGCGAAAGAAGAGCTGGGCCGTATTGTCCGGTTTACGGACGGAAAGGACATCCTGGTGTTTTTGGGACTTCCCTGGGAGCGGGACGGGAAGCTCTACAATGCAGCTGCAGCCATCCAAAAGGGCAGGCTTATAGGCGTAGTGCCCAAGCGGAACCTGCCCAATTATTCGGAGTTTTATGAGGCCAGGAATTTTTGCCCGGGCAATGAACGGCCGGTGATGACCTGCTGGAACGGAGAGAAGGTCCCCATGGGCACCAACCTTTTATTCAGGTGCAATACCATGCCGGAACTTACGGTGGCAGCTGAAATATGCGAGGACGTGTGGGTGCCATGCCCGCCCAGCATCAGACACGCCCTGGCCGGGGCCACGGTGGTGGTAAACTGCTCTGCCAGCGATGAGACCACAGGCAAGGACATGTACCGCCATGATCTGATATGCAGTCAGTCAGCCAGGCTGGTGTGCGGGTATGTCTATGCCAATGCAGGAGAGGGGGAATCCACCCAGGACTTGGTGTTTGGTGGCCAGAACATTATAGCTGAAAACGGGACCTGTCTGGTGGAGTCCAGACGTTTTATCAACGAGAGCATATGTGCCGACATGGATTTGGAACGCCTGGACAGTGAGCGCAGGCGCATGAGCACATTCCCGGACCCGGCAGCAGCCAGGGAGGAAGGCGGGTATCTGACTGTGGAGTTCAGCTTTGATGCGGTTTCGGAGGACAGCGCAAGGAGTCAGGATACCCAGGCCCATGGTTCCACGCAGCCGGGCGGTGATGTGCTCCGGTACGTGGACCCGGCTCCCTTTGTGCCCAGGGATGAGAGACAGAGAAACAGGCGGTGTGAGGAGATACTATCCATTCAGGCCATGGGTCTTAAGAAGCGTCTGGAGCACACGGGATGCCATGAAGCAGTGATAGGACTGTCGGGAGGACTTGACTCCACGCTGGCTCTGCTGGTAACTGTGAGGGCTTTTGACAGCCTCAGGATCCCCAGGTCCGGCATACATTGCATAACCATGCCCTGCTTCGGGACCACAGACAGGACTTATAATAATGCCTGCACCCTGGCCGGAAAGGTGGGGGCAAAACTTCGCGAAATTAATATCAGGGAGGCGGTGACACGCCATTTTGAAGATATCGGCCATGATATGGACAAACATGATGTGACCTATGAGAACAGCCAGGCCAGAGAAAGAACCCAGGTTCTCATGGATATCGCCAATGAGGTGGGAGGCCTGGTAATTGGAACCGGAGACATGTCGGAGCTTGCCCTGGGATGGGCTACCTATAACGGCGACCACATGTCCATGTATGGTGTCAATGGGTCGGTCCCCAAGACCCTGGTCCGTCATCTGGTCCGCTACTATGCGGATACATGCAATGAAAAGGAGCTGGCGGATGTGCTTCTTGATGTGCTGGATACACCTGTGAGTCCTGAACTTCTGCCCCCGGAGGACGGCCAGATTTCCCAGAAGACAGAGGATTTGGTGGGGCCTTATGAGCTTCATGACTTTTATCTTTACTATATACTCAGATATGGATATGCCCCGGCCAAGATTTACCGTCTGGCAATCCAGGCGTTTAAGTCTCAGTATGACAGGGAGACGATCCTTAAATGGCTGAACGTGTTCTACAGACGTTTCTTCAGCCAGCAGTTTAAGCGTTCCTGCCTTCCGGACGGGCCTAAGGTGGGTTCTGTGGCGGTTTCCCCCAGAGGGGATTTGAGGATGCCCAGCGACGCATCGGGCAGGCTGTGGCTGGAGGAACTGGAAGGCATCAAATAAGCAGTGTCAGGAGAATGAATACGGATGATTAACAGTACATCAAACAAGCAGGTAAAGCGTGTTGTGAGCCTGAGAAGCAAAGCAAAGGCCCGGCGGGAAGAGGGCATGTATGTGGTGGAAGGCCTCAGAATGTGCAGGGAGCTGAACCCGGAGGATGTGGATGCCCTGTATGTTACGGAGAACTTTGCAGGGGACACTGATAACAGGAAATGGATGGGGCGGTTCCGGCCGGAGACAGTCAGCGATGTGGTCATGAATGTTATGGCAGATACGCAGACGCCCCAGGGAGTGCTGGCCGTGGTGAGGCAGAAGCGCTATACCATGGATGACATTGTAAAACCAGCACCAGACGGCAGGTCTCTGGCCATCATGGTACTGGAGACGATACAGGACCCCGGAAACCTTGGTACCATAATCAGGGCAGGAGAGGGCGCTGGTATCACCGGCATTGTTATGAATCATGATACGGCAGATATATATAATCCGAAAGTGATACGATCCACGATGGGATCCATATTCAGGATGCCCTTCGTGTATGCAGATGACCTGCAGGATGCCTGCCTGCTCATGAAAAACAGGGGAGTGCGTCTTTTTGCGGCCCATTTGAAAGGTATGAATAATTATGACCAGGAAGATTATACTGACAATGTGGGCTTTTTAATCGGAAATGAGGCCAATGGTCTTACGGAGGAAACCACCTCGCTGGCAGACTGCCTGGTGAAGATTCCCATGGAGGGAAAGGTGGAATCCCTGAACGCTGCAATTGCTGCTTCCGTTCTTATGTTTGAGACAGCCAGACAGAGAAGAAGCTGCAGCGTCCCGGTGGAGACAGCATAAGGAAAGGACTTTTGGCCATATCTGCCCGCAGGAAGGAGAAAGTGCATATGTTATCAGTTGGATGGCTTGTATCATTTTTGATTTTTCTGGGAGTGGAACTGGCTTTCGGATGCCTGACTTCCCTGTGGTTTGCAGCAGGGGCCATAGGCGGATTTGCGGCAGCTCTGGCAGGACTGCCCATGGAGGCGCAGCTGGCAGTGTTCGTGGCCGTATCATTCCTTACGCTTATTCTTATACGTCCTTTGGCATTTATGCTGGGCAGACGGGAAAGGGCAGGTGGTCATCATTAAGCTGCAGCTGGACTTGAGTAAGGAATATGGAATTGTCCTGGAGGGCGGAGGGGCAAAAGGCGCTTATCAGATAGGCGCCTGGCGCGCCCTCAGGGAAGCGGGCATCAGGATAAAGGGCGCCGCGGGTACTTCGGTGGGCGCCTTGAACGGTGCCCTTATTTGCATGGATGATTTTGAAAAGGCAGAGCGCATCTGGGAGAATATCAGCTACTCCAGGGTCATGGATGTGGATGATGAACTTATGGAACGTCTGACAAAATTCAGCCTTAAGAATATTTCCAGTCTGGCGCCCCTTAATGTGGGGGAACTTATAGCCGGGGCCATACGGGTTCTGAGGGACGGCGGCTTTGATATTGCTCCCCTCAGGGCTTTGATTGAGGATGTGGTGGACGAGGAAAAGATACGAAATTCTGACAGGGAGCTCTATGTGGTAACCTACTCCATTTCTGACCGGCAACCCCTTATTGCCGATGTGAAGGAGGCTCCGGAGGGAGGAATAGCGGACCTGCTTATGGCCAGCGCCTATCTGCTCGGCTTCCGTCAGGAGCGGCTGGGCGGCAAGTATTATATGGACGGCGGCGGAATCAATAATGTGCCGGTGGATGTGCTTCTGGACAGAGGTTACAGGGACGTGATTGTCCTGCGGATATATGGTTACGGTGTGGACACGGAAAAGAAGCTGGAGGTACCGGAAGGAGCAACCCTGTACCATGTGGCGCCGAGGAGGGATTTGGGCGGCCTTCTGGAGTTTGACAGACGCCGGGCGAGAAGAAACATGCTGCTGGGGTATTTCGACGGAAAACGTATGCTTTATGGTCTGGCGGGACGTGTCTATTATATTGATGCGCCGGAAGGCGAGCCTTACTATTTTGATAAAATGATATCGGAGATACAGAGCCTCCTTTCTTACATGGAACCGGAGCTGCAGGAGGCAGGAGAGGCAAAGCACGGGCGGGAGGAACAGAAGGACCTCTTTGCGGGATACCGTGTTTATACAGAACAGGTATTTCCCCGGCTGGCAAAGGAACTGAAACTGAAGGAGGGATGGGACTATAAGGAGCTGTACCTGTCCATACTGGAGGATTTGGCAAAACAATACCGTATAAGCCGTTTTAAAATTTATACAGTGGAGGAACTGCTGCGCCTGATTCATAAAAAAGCTGGTACCGCTGCATTAAAAGCCATGATTCCCATACTTGACAGCAGCACTCAGGTGTAGTATATTATGCATAAAGATGCATAAATATAAATAACTATGCGTTTTCAAATAGAAATGCATGGTTATTTATTGCAGAAAATCAAGCCGGGGCCATGGCAGGACATGGGCGGCATAACAGGGAGGACGCTATGGACTTAAAAGGAAGACATTTTTTGACACTGAAGGATTATACACCGGAGGAGATTACATATCTGCTGGATTTGGCAGCGGACCTGAAGGATAAAAAGAAAAAGGGGGTTCTGGTAGATTCGCTGCGCGGAAAGAATGTGGCCCTTATCTTTGAGAAAACCAGTACCAGGACGCGGTGCGCCTTTGAGGTGGCAGCCCATGACCTGGGTATGGGTACCACTTATCTGGACCCGTCAGGGTCACAGATTGGAAAGAAGGAAAGCATTGCGGATACAGCAAGAGTTTTGGGAAGAATGTATGAGGGCATCGAATACCGCGGTTTCGGGCAGGAAATCGTGGAGGAACTGGCAAAGTACGCCGGTGTGCCTGTCTGGAACGGCCTGACCAATGAGGACCACCCCACCCAGATGTTGGCGGATCTTCTCACCATACGGGAGCATTTGGGATGTTTGAAAGGCTTAAAGCTTGTGTATATGGGAGATGCGCGTTATAATATGGGTAACTCCCTGATGATTGCCTGCACTAAGATGGGCATGCATTTCGTGGCCTGTGCTCCGGCTAAGTATTTCCCGGACCCATCTCTGGTCAAGGAATGCGAGACCTATGCGGCGGCCAGCGGCGGTTCCGTTACTCTCACAGAGCATGTGGCGGAAGCGGTTAAGGGAGCGGATATCATTGATACGGATGTGTGGGTATCCATGGGTGAGCCTGACGAGGTATGGGAGGAGAGGATTGAGGAGCTGACTCCATACAAGGTGACAAAGGCTGTCATGGACCTGGCCGGACCTAAGGCCATTTTCCTGCACTGCCTGCCCTCTTTCCATGACCTTAAGACTAAGATTGGCAAGGAGATGGGAGAACGTTTTAATGTGTCCGAGCTGGAGGTAACAGACGAAGTATTCGAGTCAGGCCAGTCGGTTGTGTTTGACGAGGCTGAGAACCGGATGCATACCATCAAAGCAGTTATGCTTGCAACGTTAGGAGAATCATAATATATGCAGGGACAGAGAGGACGGAGTGAACGCCATTCCGGGGTATTCCTGGACATGGTGCACCTGATACTTGGGATTGCCATTGTAATCCTGGCTGTGCTGTCATTCATTAACCCGGAGGGAAATCATATGCTTTTCCCTCTGGTGTTTTTGCTGGCAGCATTGTTAAATGCGGTAAACGGAATATTTGAGCTTAAGACCAGGGGAAGGGATAAGAAAAAGTTCGGTGCCAGCATCCTGCAGCTGGCCTTGGCGGCAGGTCTTATGGTCCTTGGCATCGTAAGCGCCATCAGTATCTGGGCATAGAGGAGCGGCATATGAAGACAGAGATTTTGCGGATGCTCAAAAGCACCGGGGATTACCTGTCCGGACAGCAGCTGTGCGGGATGCTGGGAGTTTCCCGCACTGCTGTCTGGAAGGCTGTAGGTGAACTGAGGGAAGAAGGATATGTAATAGAGGCGGTCCGGAACAGGGGATACCGGCTTGTGGAAGGTGCTGACGTCATAACCCAGGCTGAGCTTGCATCCATGCTGCACACGCAGTGGATTGGGACCAGGCTGGAATATTTTGATGAGACGGATTCCACCAATATAAGAGCCAGGAAACTGGCAGAAGAGGGAGCGCCCCACGGCACACTGGTGGTTGCAGACCGCCAGACAGCCGGAAAAGGGCGGAGGGGAAAAAGCTGGGTCTCCCCGGCCGGTACAGGTATCTGGATGAGCATGGTGCTCAGGCCGGCCATGTCTCCCATGAGCGCATCCATGCTGACCCTTATCGCGGGGCTGGCAGTGGTCAGGGGCGTGAAGGAGAGCACGGGATTTGAGGCCATGATTAAATGGCCCAACGATGCGGTGCTGAATGGCAAAAAGATATGCGGAATCCTCACGGAGATGAGTACGGAAGTGGAATGCATCCGCTATGTGATACCCGGTATTGGAATCAATGTAAATATAGATGACTTTCCGGAGGAAATCAGGGCAACAGCCACCTCCCTTAAGCTGGAGGCAGGCAGGAGCATTAAGCGCAGTTTAGTCATTGCCGCAGTGGCGGACAGTTTTGAATATTATTATGATATCTTCATGAAGACATGTGATATGTCGGGTCTCAGGGATGACTACAATAAGGCCCTTGTCAACCTGAACAGAGAGGTCCTGGTGCTGGACCCCAGAGGCCAGTACAAAGGAAAGGCCCTGGGCATTGACAATGAAGGCAGCCTTCTGGTCAGACGGGAGGACGGAAACATATCAGCCGTCATTTCAGGGGAGGTATCGGTAAGAGGTATATATGGATATGTATGATACAGGACATTTGTATGACCGCCTCCAGGTACTGGAGAGGGAGGAGAAGCCTCTTGGACGCAGGGAACGTCTCAGTGCTGTGGAACGCCCCCTGCTGGCCTGGTATTCATCCAGGGCCCGCTCCCTTCCATGGAGGGATGATCCGAAGCCATACAGGGTATGGATATCGGAAATCATGCTCCAGCAGACCAGGGTAGAGGCGGTCAAGCCCTATTTTGAGCGCTTCATGGAAGCGTTTCCCACTGTGTCCCATCTGGCACAGGCAGAAGACGATCATCTCATGAAGATGTGGGAAGGCCTGGGATATTATAACCGGGCCAGAAATTTAAAGGCAGCGGCCCGGATGAT
>OASX01000792.1_pt1 | contig 21352 bp, 22 predicted proteins | sample 1516531 | NCBI WGS metagenome assembly OASX01 (sample SAMEA2579911, study PRJEB22360) | human gut metagenome | biome: human gut; feature: human-associated habitat; material: faeces | place: Denmark | collected 2008/2010
TCTGAGGTGAGCATATCACCTCTGTTCAGGTGGCCAAATTCAGTGTGCCACTTCAAAGTAACTGCAAACGGTAAGACATTTACCTTCCCTGATGGTACGAGCACGGAAGATATTGGCACCGCCATTGATGAGTATTTTGCTGGTCAGGCTGTTCAGCAACAAACAGTTAATCAGGCCAATAATGAACCAGCACGTGAAGAACCATCATTGATGCAACAAGCTGGCGATTGGCTCACTGGTGGTCAAAGTGCAGGGCAAATTGCAGAACAGGCTGGTCGTGGTCTGGTAAACATACCATTTGACGTATTGCAGGGTGGCGCAAGTCTGATTAATGCAATCAGTCAGGGGCTTGGTGGCCCCAAGGTTTTGGATGATGTTTATCGTCCAGTAGACAGACCGACAGACCCCTACGCTCAAGCTGGAGAAACAATTGGCGGGTATTTAGTTCCAGGAGTTGGAACGGCAGGAAGCATGGCTATTGGATCACTGGCAGAGGCCGCAAATCAGAAAGGCGATTTCGCACAAAATGCAGCTAAAAATGCCGGAGTTAACCTTGCCGCTCAGGGGGGGTCTTTCCGCAGCAGCAAAGGGAATAGGGCGTGGAATTACTGCTGTTCGTGGCGAAATATCACCAGCAGATCAGCAATTGCTCAAGCGTGCCGCTGCGGCAGATGTACCAGTTATGACATCGGATGTAGTTCCTCCAAAAACAAAACTTGGCAATCAACTGCAGGGTTACTCAGAAGGAGTCATAGCTGGGACTGGACCAATGAGAGCCGCACAGCAGGATGCTAGAACCAAGCTTGTTAATCGCTTCACCGAAAAATACGGCGACTACGATCCATCTGTAGTCGTTGATAGTCTAAAGTCAGGCGTTGCAAGGGAAAAATCGTTAGCCAAGTCAAAACTAAACAACCTGTCAGGAAGAATGGTTGGAAAGCCAGTTGATACAAGTGGCGCCATAAGAGCTATCGACGGAGCAGTAAACGAACTTGGGAAACTTAAAGGTGTTTCTGACACCCAGACCATTTCTGCGCTTAATGATTATAAGAATGCCATTCAGGAGATAACAAATGGAGATGATGCCTTTGAGTTACTTGATAAGCTGAGAACTCAGTTCCGCATTGACGTAAAAGGCGATCGTACAGTTCTGCCATCAATGTCGCAAACAATGGTCGACAGGGTCTACAACTCGCTAACCAATAGCCTTAGTAAATCTATAGCGAAAGGACTTAGCCCAAAAGATGCTTCAGCATGGAGAGCGGGAAAAGCTGATTATGCAAAAATGGCAACACATGCAACTCAAACGCGCCTTAAAAACGTTCTAAACAAAGGAGATTTAACTCCCGAGGCTGTAAATACCATTGTGTATGGACAATATGGGTCAGATATAGCTCGATTGTACGGGAAACTCGATCAAAAAGGTAAAGACATGCTAAGGGCGGCATATATCAGCAAAATAGCTGACAAGGTAGGTGACAGCCCTCAGAAAATGATGACCGAGCTTGGCAAGCTGCAAAAACAAGCAAATGGTCAGGTGTTTAAAACTGTATTTGGTGGGAAGAACGGAAAAGAGATAGAGGGGATGTTATCTATTCTCGATGCTACCAAAAGAGCATCTGAGGCTAATGTTGTGACGAAGACTGGCATGACACTCGCGCCTTTGGTAAGGGTTATTGGTAACCTAAAAACCGGAGGCGCGCTATTGGCTGGGGAAACAGGGATTGGCCTTATGTCGAGGGTTTATGAAAGCCCTATGGCTAGGAATGCGCTCTTACGTCTGGCAAACACTAAAGCTGGAACGCCAGCTTATGAAAGAGCGTTAAGCAAAGCTGCAAATGCCATCAGACCGCTGCTTGCCACTGAGGCAACACAGCAGTGACTAAATGCCATGGATGGTTATTTCCCTAGCACATGAAACAATGTTTGCTTTAATTCCACCCATACAATTATGACCACTATAGACAGACAAAAGAAACTGAATGCATTGGCATCACGATCGAAACCTTCTCCGGCACTAAATCCGTAAAAGGTCATAAAAAATATAAAAATTGCGCACTTTGCAACGTTTACAAATTTTTTCTTCACACCAACCTCCTTAGTTTTCCTGGCAGTGGCACTGAGTGAATGGAACAAGAAGATAGCTGATGAGGTGAGCTAAAATATATATTTAGCTATCCCTAAAAGAGCAAATCCAGTCCCTATGGTCCATAGTATTTGCTTGTTTACTGCAGTAGAGATCAATGTCTGGACTTCGCTCTTACTCGGTTTTTTTGATAATTTTTCGTCTACATCTACTATTTTTTGCAGGACCACCGCAACATCTCTGGATGTATCAGCTGAGATATCACGCAAACGAGAGATGTCAGACCTTGCCTCAGATAGATTGGTCTTAATGTTTTCAACATCTGCCTCTAACCGTGCAACCCTAGCCTCAAGCATGTTGTTACTCCCAGCTCCACCACCACTTGATTGTAGCATGCTCATATTCATGCCAGACATTCCTGATGACTGAGAAATTGGATTTGTGTACAAAGATGATGATTTTTCCGCTTGTTCAAGCTTTTCAGTTAGATTTGGAGCTTCGTAATAATCGTGTTTCATCATTGATTACGACTCGTTTGTTTTAGCCTTATAATGTTGGTCGCGAATGAAGTCCGCCAATTTAAGCATCAATTCTTCAGACATTCTAATGGTGGCAATATTGTACTTTATGTTTTCAACATCACCGCTTTCATCAACAGGCCATTCAGTTACATTATGAAAAAAAGAAATTGAACCTAATCGCTGGGAACCGTCACCAAACGAAGAGTATCCAAATGAGTCAGCATATGCATCGACACAGTTATTTGATTTTTTAACAAGCTCTTTATTACTCATTCTTTTCTTTTCCATAAAGTTTTTTTAAAGTTTCGAATACCATATTTTTTACGATATCCGAATGTTCATCAGCCAAGCGTTCAGCTTCGTTGCGATAGCCTGCAATCGCTGATGGCTTTGAGAGAGCATCCTGAACGATTTGTAATAACTCAGAGTTCATTGACCTTCCGTTAGCCTCGGCTCTTAATTTCAATTTTTCTCTTACTTCCAAAGGCATACGGAAGTTAAAGTGCGGATCATCTCTAGCCATGCCATCACTCCAAGTTAGTGTATTGACATGATAGAAGCACTCTACTATATTCTCAATAGGTCCACGGTGGACCTATATTGTGAGGTGAACATGAAAGGAATGAGCAAAATGCCGCAGTTCAATTTGCGGTGGCCTAAAGAAGTATTGGATTTGGTACGCAAGGTAGCTGAAGAGAACGGGCGATCTGTTAACTCTGAGATTTACAAGCGAGTGATGGACAGCCTGAAGAGAGAGGGGATTACGGTATGAAGGTGTCATTGCTTGATCGTTCTTTACAATTTTTGTCTGGCGCAATCATTGTAGTTTGCTTGCTCGTGATTTTTACATCGTTAATCAATATGTATCAATCAGGGGAACGATTGACAAAGACGATAGAGGAAAAGAAATCAGTCTCAAATTACGAAGTATCACATGCACATAACGATTTAGTAGAAAGCCTTGACCGTATTAACAAGAGGCTTGACGAGACAAATATGCTACTTAAGCAAATTCAAAATGAAGTTGAAAAACGTTGAAGCCCCAACTGCGGTAACAGTCAGGGCTTCGGTATCAACAAATCGGCTTAGGAAATATTGACATGAAAAGTATAGCAACAGCGGTATCTACTATCAACGTGCCATTTCACGGCGCAGAGCTTTATGTTGTCAATCACAACGGCGAACCGTACACCCCAATGAAACCTATCGTTGAGGGAATGGGGCTAGACTGGAAATCTCAACATAAGAAGATTTCTCAACGCTTCTCGAAGGGTATGGTGGAAATCACCATACCTTCTGCCGGTGGGGTGCAAGCCATGATTTGTATGGCTTTACGAAAATTGGCAGCTTGGTTGAACAGCATCAGTCCTAACAAAGTCCGCCCTGAAATCCGCGACAAGGTAATCCAGTATCAGGAAGAGTGTGACGATGTGCTCTACGAGTACTGGACTAAAGGCCATGTAGTTAACCCACGCAAAGCTAAAAAGGCGTTGTTGGGTAAAATCACCACTGAACAGCAGGAAGCCATTAAACAACTCGTCATGAGTCGCGGTCAGTCTCTGCCAAAAGAAAAACAGGCTAAGGCGATGATCACCATGTGGTCGTCACTGAAATCCCATTTTGGGTGTTCATACAAAGAAATCAGTGAGGAGCAGTTTGCCGAAGCACTGTCACTTGCAGCTCGAGTTCCACTTGACGGTGAGTTCATCGGCAAACAAGAGAAGAAAGCAAACGAGCTTTCTGCAAAAGAAGCAAACAGCCTTGTATGGTTATGGGATTATGCCAACCGCTCACAGGCATTATTCCGCGAACTGTATCCGGCGCTAAAACAAATTCAATCGAACTATTCTGGCAGGTGCTACGACTACGGCCATGAGTTCTCGTATGTTATCGGAACGGCGAGAGACGTTTTAATCAATCACACACGAGATGTTGATATCAATGAGCCAGACGGACAAACGAATCTTTCCGCATGGATGAGACTTAAGAACAAAGAATTACCTCCTTCAGTACATAACTACTGACAGATGAACAACGCAACGACCCAGCTTCGGCTGGGTTTTTTATGCCCCAAATTAACCGCAGCAATATTGCGGTTATTCCTCGCATATGGAGCAAATTAAATGACAGATATTGTAAACAGACTCTGATTTGGAAATAAATACTATTGGTTTCGCAAGTAATATTAATAAATGAAAATAATAATTTTGTTTAAATAACTGGGTTTATCTTTTAGTTTTTATTTTTAATGTTTTTTCTGTTGGTTTTTTTGTTTTACAAACAATAAGTTAAGTTCACATGTTATATAGCAGTTGCTCGGCGTGATTACATGTTATATGTTAGCAGCGACAATTATGTTGTTAACTATAAAATGAATGAAAGGTTATTTTTTGACACTTTCATCTTTCGCCTGCTGCTATCCGAATTTATTTAATATATAAATAATCAGATAGGAAATTAATATGACAAACATCACAGCCAATGTTGTGGTAAGCATGCCTTCGCAACTCTTCACTATGGCTCGTTCTTTTAAAGCCGTAGCCAATGGCAAAATTTATATCGGTAAAATTGATACTGACCCGGTAAATCCTGAAAACCAGATCCCTGTATATCTGGAACGAGAAGATGGTTCTCATGTTCAGGTAGCACAGCCAATCATCATTAACGCTGCTGGATATCCGGTATATAACGGACAGATTGCCAAGTTCGTAACTGTGCAAGGCCATTCTATGGCTGTTTATGATGCGTATGGTGCGCAGCAGTTCTATTTTCCTAATGTGCTGAAGTATGAGCCTGACCAGTTACGCCAGGAGTTAGCTGGTCAGGATGGGGCATCATTAATTTACAATAGATCAGAGACTGTTGCAGCGCAGCTTAATAGGTTGCTATCAAATACCACCAATGTATTCAATGTTGACGATTATGGTGCTGCTGGTGATGCATCCTTGGCTGGCGATAATCTTACCGTGATTGGAACAGATGATACTGCTGCATTTATTGCGGCGATAGCTGCAGCAAAAGCCGCTGGCGGAGGAAAGGTTATTTGTACCCCTGGTAAAACGTATTTAATAACTTATACAATACTGTACCCATCAAATTTCGTATTTGACGGTAACGGAGCCACTCTGTTATTTAAACCATTGGGCGGAGATGGTTCACTCTTTTTACCAGAAACCTTCCAGGTGGCAGATAACACCACATACACTACGGATGTGATAATTCGTAATTTTACCTATCTGCAGCCACAAGATGGGGAAAATATGAAGGGCAATCTTCTGGGGGTTATGAAGGGGAGAAGAATTCTTTTAGAAGATGTAAACGTCACATGGATATTTTGGCACATCTTTGATGGCGCAGGTGGGAAAGAGTGTGTCGTTCGTCGAGTTAACGTATATGGTGGATATACTGCAGCATTCCAGTTTGACAGTTCAGCCAATGGAAATAGCAGTGCAGTTTATGGTGTTGATTCAACGGGGAAAAAAATGTTGTGCGCAACATCTTCTGGCGTTGAATTTTTCACCTACTCAGAAAACTGTTATTTGCATGATAATTTTATTGCTAACTTCCCTACTCAAACAGGTGCAGCTTTTCATTGGCACGGGACGGGATGTAAGAGTATTTTTGTTTATAATAATAAGATGAACAACGTATACAAGTCTTTCACCAGTGATCCGGGGACACAACATAATGAAGTAACGATAGCCAATAATGTAGCAGTTAACTGTGTATTTGGTGGTATCATGCAAGCTATGCATACCAACCTAATCATTAACGGTAATGTTTTCCATTCGGTAAAAAATTCTAACCATGCTATTGCTATAAACGATGATAAATATAAAGCAAATAAGTATGGTCTTACTATTACTAACAACAATGTTATTGGTTTTGAGCGTGGATTCCAAACTCATAACTACTTAGGTGTTGTTATAAGTAATAATACTTTCCGCAATGTTGGATCAGGGCTACCAATCTCTGCTGAGGAGGTTTTGACATCTGCAATTGGCTGCATTGTTACTGTCAATTGTGGCCAGGTCGTCATAACTGGTAACTCTTTTGCTGGCTGCAAAGTACGTGGGCATATCATTTGTAAAACATCTATTGATGCAGACAAAAAAGGTCCTGTGTCAATCTCTGGTAACGTGGGGAGTAGTGGCGGTCCAGGCATTGTTGCTCGCGGGCTGCTTAATTCGACTATATCAGGCAACTCATTCAGAGTTGTAAGTGGGTGTTTCTATGGAATCGCTGAAGTTCTTGGCATTTCAGTTATTGTCAGCAACAATAACATTCAAATGGTTGATGGTGAGGCAGCGGTATATTCTTCCGGGTTGCTGACAACAGTAAATGGAAATTTACTTCAAAGTGCAGGTTCTACCGGATACGGAATACGATTTGTTGCTGCACCAAGTCCGCGAAGTAGTATGAACACAGTAAATGGATTCACTGCTTCCAAACAAATATTCCTTGATACAACCACCAGTTCTGGGCGGCACTGTGAACCATTTGCCACGATAAGTAAAGCTGCCGGAGCATCGGGAAAAAATTATACGCCAGCCAGCATGGACATATAGTTAGATTAGTGTCATGGATGACAATAAGTAGTTCAACGACTCGGTGCGTTTGACAAAAAATTAGCGCAAGAAGACAAAAAACATCTTACGTTAATGTTTTGTTACAGGTCACATTCATCATTAACTTGGTAATATAAGGAGAAGAAATAATCAGGGCGTTTTTTCATCAAGCCAGTTCACCCGCCACTCTAACGTGATTAGCGTTATGGTAATCAATATCATATGGTGCTATTATTCATTTTTTACAATTTTTGTGATTATGGATATGGAAAGAGATTATAAATTGGATACAGCAAAAGGATTAATGATCCTGTTGGTTGTATTTGGTCACTTTATAGAGGTTTCTGCTGGATGGGATTCTGTATACGGAAAAACGATCATGGAAATTATTTTCATGGTGCATATGCCTGCTTTTATCTTTATGGCAGGCATGACTTTTAATATAGATAAGTGGAAGATAAGGACATTACAGATACTCACACTTTATATATTTCTTCAGGTTATATACTCCTCTTTTTTCCTATTGAACGGAACAATGTCAATTTATGAATTTATTTTAAAACCATACTGGTTGCTTTGGTTTTTGGTATCATTGGCATCTTTTTATATAATATGTGGTATCCTTAATCCAGAGTATAAACTTCTGATTGTTTTTTCAGTGTGCTCATGCATTGTTGGATTTGCTACAATATCAAGTTACGAACTAAGTTGGGTCAGGACTATTGTATTTCTTCCATTTTTTGTTTCTGGTTATCTATGCAAAACCACAAGTAACGCCATATTTACGAAGAAAAAAATACTTATATCTTTAAGTATTCTTGCCATCGTGGTAACAATCTTGTGTCAAGTTTGTTACAAGCTGTGGTTTGGTGTATATAGATTCGATGAAATGGGGTATGGTCTAATAGATGGACCGCTGAGTAGACTATTTGCTTTAGCATGTTCTATATCATTAACATTATCTGTGATTTCATTAATGCCTAAGAACGATAACTTCATTGGCCTGGTTGGTAGAAAATCTCTTTCTATTTATGCATATCATGGATTCTTTGTAATAGTTAGCGGCAAGATAATATCAATGTATTTTACTGGTGTTAATGAAATTATAATGGTTGCGTTGTCAATAGCATTGTCTTTTATTACAAGTACTGCAATATGTTTACTCCCACTTGAATTACTGACAAGAAAAATTATGGATTTACCATTAAAGATAAAGCAATTCATTGAACCAATGAAAGATATAAATTTAAAACAATAGCTCAAAAAGTAATGTGGTGATCCTTATCCAATATATCACTAAATGCATAACCAGTGTTGTGATGAGGAGTAAGAAGTTGAAGCTAAATAACACCTTCCTAATTTTATATCGAGAGCCTGTCACCTTGCTAGAGATAGAGCTTATGCATTGATAACGGCAGATAGTGAGATTATGAAGGGGAGTGCACTAGATTAGGTGGTAGTGAAAGGGGGGGGGGCTGATACATCTCATTGGTGACAGAAGGTAACCACCATGCAATCTGAGGAAAAACTGAGCACATAAAGCTTTGCACTTGATTGCAAGGCTTTGTGATCTTCTGTGGATGTGTGGCTACATGTTTGAAGATCGTTGTGCCGTATTTGTGACATACACATGACAACATCATGCATCAACTTTCTGTTTGTGCCATCAACTATAGCTTAGTGAATGCGGTTAATGCTTGCTAAAACAGATAGTTATGATTGGTGCTACAGATTCGTAATGCGAAGGTCGGAGGTTCGACTCCTCTTATCGGCACCATCTAAATCAATAAGTTACACATCATTAGTACCTTCCTTATTTTTTGACTGGGACAAATTTGAGACCGATGAGCTCAGAATCAAGTCTGCCTGCCCGTGCGTGTTCGGTAAGGTGATTAGGTGCAAGGCGGGTATATCGATAGGTTCCCGGCCACATCTCACACAGATTTGTGGCCCCTGAATTTTAATTCCCGGCTGGTTTTAGATGAAGACGAGCTAAGGATTCATCTTCTGCCCAGTAAATACGCTCCGCGACCATCGCTTCAGGATTGAGCTGTACGCCACGCAGTACGCGTTCTTTGAAACGAAGATAGCCACCTTTATCAATAAGATGTCCCATATGGAGATAAATGGGCTTGCCATTTAACATCTCTTTTTCAAATTCAAACAGGTTAATAATTACCTGCCTAATGACATCTTCAGTAACCCAGTTAAGAAACAGCTTACCAATTCGTGGGGTTTTTTTACTGGTTCTCCCGCCCAGACGAACCTGCCAGAATTTTTCTGGTTTACGTTGCCAGGCCAGAGTCGGGCAGGCCAGAACGCATTCACCACAACCGATACAGGCAGATTCTTCTTTTGTAGCTTTGCCGTTCTTTAATGACAGACAACCTACTGCGTGATGAGCACAGGCTTTCACGCAGGCGCCACATCCAATGCAGCGTTCCGCAGTAAAACGAATTTTTGCTACGCCAATAATGCCAAAGTCTGACATTGATGCCTTGGCACAATCATTCGGGCATCCGACAATAACTGTTTTCAGATGATAAGGACTGGGATAAATCAGTTTTTCCAGTCGTTGGGATAAACCTGTGGTATCCGTGTTGGCTTTCTGGCAGATGCGATTTCCCTGACAGGCGACGATGTTGCGCCCACCGATAGCCTGATATCCTGCTCTGGGATCATCAACCTCAACATTGCACATTTCCATTTCGATTTCACGAATGAAAGGCTCGAGCGCTGCATTCACTTTGTCCATGTCTTCGTAACGAATACCTGGCATTGCCAGCTTCTGACGCGTTGTCAGGTGTATTTGACCGTTGCCGTAGGTTTCAGCAATATCGCGTGCCACTGTCAGCAGATGAGCCGGTAAAATACCACCAGGTATGCGCACGCTGATCATGGCTTCTCCGCGAACTTTAGAAAGGCGATATTCGTTATTCGCACGGGCTTTAATGATATCAATATCCATACTCATAATTTTTACCTTAATCCGCAAACTTCCGGGCAATGTCATAGTTGAAAACTGGACCATCGACGCAGACATACACGTCACCCATACGGCAATGGCCACATTTACCCACAGAGCAAGCCATTCTGCGTTCGTAGTCCACCCAGATTTGCTCTGGTCGTAGTCCTTTTTGCAACAGCATCTGTACGGTAAATTTGATCATGACTGGTGGACCAACAACAATGGCTTGCATATTGTCTGTCCGGCGGAGTGTTAATTCTGCGAGACGATCGGTTACCCGACCTATCTGGTAACGCTCATCTGCTTCACCTTCATCAAGTGTCAGAATGAGGTTGTGGATATTATCCCAACCCTCCATTTCATCTTTGTACAAAACACAGTCGCGATTTTTGTAGCCAAGAATCATATCCATATGCGTAATTTCGTCAGGGTTTTCGACGAAATAGCGCATTAGCCCTTTAACGGGGGCGACTCCGGTGCCGCCAGCAATAATCAACAACGGCTTATGGCGGAAAGCGTCAATGGGATAGCCATTTCCGTAACAGCCGCGAAGCCATAAATTGGCTCCTTCTTTTAATGTGAATATTTCGTTGGTGACTTTACCCACCTTGCGAATAAGAAGATCTATCCAACCGTCTCCATAGTCTGAAATGGAAATAGGGGCTTCACCTATGCGCGGTAAAGAGACTTCGACAAATTGTCCGAACTTCGCCGGAAAATCGACTGATACACGGAAATTCCATTCCAGTGGCGTGTGGCGCGTAATATTGAGAATGCGGTATGCAACAGGCAGCAGGTTATGTTGCTTTTTATTGTGGCAAGTACACTGTGACATACATTATGCCTCCTCTGTTAGCGCGCGCTGTACGGCGGCTGTCATTTTATTAATGATGTGGGAGAATTTAATGTACTGAGGACAACGATCGTCACATCGTCCGCAGCCAACACACATATGCTCAACCCCATTTCGCGCTTTGTAGTCGTTTACCTTATGTAAAGCCCGGTAGCGCAGACGTTCACTGACTTTCTCGCGAAAACCGTGACCACCAGCCATATCGCTGAAGCCTGGTATCATACAACTGGCCCACTGGCGGCGACGTTCTCCCCGCTGCGGATTTTCATCGTAAGTAATATCGAACACGCTGTAACAGGTACAGGTGGGGCAGCCGGTGGTGCAACGACCACAACTGATACAGCGGCTCTCGTAAGCATTCCATAACGGATGTCCAATAATTACTTCGCGTATTTTCTGTGGGTCATCACAAATGCTGTCTGGAGTGACAACCTTCTCAGGATTTTCACTGATGAATGATGGACTGTATTCGACTGTATGTCCCAGCCCGCGTAGTGCATCTTCGATAAAATCGTCGTTAATAAAAACCTCGGCACCTTCGTCACTAAAACGCATAGCGGCGCTGTAATTGTCAGTTTTGTTGCTGCCCATCGAAACGCAGAAACAATTTTCAAAGCTTTTTTCACATTCAATTAAAGCAAAACGAATGTGTTTGCGTAATAATTGATAAGTGTAATCGGAATTATTCCCATTTGATAAGTACATAAAATCCAGACGGGACATGGCGTTAATATCACAAGCCCGGGCAAAGATTAATATTGGAGTGGTATCTGTATCTGCAATCTGGATAGTGTCTTTATCAAAATAGAAGAGTGTTTCGGTTATTGGTGCGATGATGGTGTTTGGCGACATGTGCGATTTTTCTTGCCAGACTAAATCCTCCCATCTGCTAATTTGCTGATAAATAATATTATCTGTGTCAGAAAATCTACCACCGCAGTGTTCTGCTGTAGGGGCAAAGACACGCCATTTTGGGGTTAGTCGCTGGAGTAGCAAACTAAATTCTCCAGGCGTAATTTTGATAGCCATGACATACTCCGTATGTGTAATTGCAAATAAAAAATTTTAATCATATCCGAGAGATAGCTCATCGTAAGCTACCCCCTGACGTTCAGGCTTGCCAACAGGAAAAATTGATTTTTGTTACCAGTTTAATGAATAGATTAGGCTGATTTTTCAATGATGAAATAGAACGGAAGTGAATGTTGTACTAATTTTTAACTCAATAAAAAAAATAAATTTAATGGTTGTTAATGTGTTTTATAATAAATTTGGTTTAATGTTTTATCTGTTTTGGTGAGTTATTTCTGTGATGGTGATGTATAGCACCCTTTATAACTTTATGGTTATTGATATATAATGGAAAAGAAAATTTTGTTTATTTTGGAGGAGAAATGCTTCCTGTTAGCTCATCAGCAAGTAATAACCTTAATCACCCGATACATAAAAGTAATACACGTCAAGGCGTATTACAGGCAGAAGGGGAGAAAACGCGAACGATTGTCAATGTGGATGTCGCACCAAAGGCAAATAAGAGACCCAGGCTGTTGTTAAATTTAAGTGCCGCATCTCGCGAAATTTCCATTGGTAGCGGGCTTGAGGGCGATGTATTCAAGGATAAAAACAATCCGGGGTTTGTCATTAAACGTTACCACACAAGTGATGATGCTGGTGAAGAGTGTGAGCTGTTTAATCGATTTTATGGCGAAGGAAGTGCAGAAGTCTTTGTGGAAAATGGGAAGACTCACTTGCGTATGCTGGAGGTTCCTGGTACGCCATTGAAAAAGCTTTCAGAATTTCCTAAGGATTCGGAAAAATTGTTTCTGAATATGATTATTGATATGGCTGAGCATAAGATAATTCATGGAGATCTGCATATGGAGAATATCTTATATGATGAAAGTGCTCACCGTTTCTGGCCCATTGATTTCTCGAACTCCTATGAGCGATATTATTCATTAGATGGTGATAAGAAACCGTTTGCTAATGAGTTATCTGAAAGTGATTTTTCATCTGTTTTAACTGCATTGCGCAATAGGATTGGATGATTTTTATAGGGATGTTTTTATTTTAAAATGAATCATTGCTTCTCATTTACAATACATTACCAGCCACCCTTTTTTCCCTCTTGTGATGAAAAATTATATTTATAATAAATGTTTAGACAGCCTATAGGAAAAGTAGTGGTTGGGGCGAGGTGCGTTTTAGTTGCCATTGTATCATGATGTCTGTTAATTACATTGGGGTAGTTATAGTGAATTATTGGAGGGATTATGCCCATCATGACTTTTAGTATACCCAATATGTCTCAATTATCCCCTGAAAATATACAGGTTTTACAGGATGCTGCCAGACAAAGTGGTGAAATAAACATGTCTGTCGGTAGTAGACAATATTCTATTACTCATGTTCAGTCGTTAGATGGATTTACAGTTGAGCCTGTAAGGGGCGGTTTTCTGGATAGATTATTCAGACGAGAGCACCGGATGGCAGAAAGAGCCATTTCTCTTGAAAGAAGGTTAAATAATGGTAATGATTTCTACTCTCTATTCAATAATTATTTTAGAAGGGTGATTGAAGATTATATGGAAGGGAAGGCAAACAATGCTACATTACAAAATAAAATAAATTCTTGTGCATTTAATCTGGATTCTGCGCGTTTCTCTTATCCCGAATCATCTTTGATATGTCCGATAACGTTGTGTAAACCTGAATACGGTATTTTTATGAAAAATTCTCAGGAGTCTAAGATATGTAGCTTGTATGATCAAGCGTCATTGTTGCATCTTGTTAAAAACAATGCGTCTCATCCTTTGAGTAGAGAACTAATAACTGAATCCATGATTATGGAAAAAGATAAATGTCATTTTGATCATAAAAGAGATGCTTTTGTTGTAAGTGATTCTTAATTTTATAAATGGTATTTTGAAGTGAATGGAAAAAGTTAATTAAAAAGGAATATGTCTGCATGCCGATAGATTTAACTGCTTATGTTTTACCAGAGTTTAATTTGCTGTTTAGCGTTCCTGACGAAGTATTATCTGAGATACGTAATCAGAGTGCTGCTGGAGAGGCTCAAATCCAGTTAGGGGAGCTGATGGTATCAATACGGCCTATGTCAATAGATGGTTTTTTTATGGGAAGCATTAACCAGAATGGATTATCGGAAGATAGCATTCTGATGGGGTTACAACATATAGAATATCTTGAGCGAGAGATTAACGCAGGAGGCTTGACGAGTAGTGAAGTTAACATGTTGCGTGAGATTGAAATAAATGTGAATACTTCTTTACTTCCTGATGTGCGGTTACCGCGAATATTAGATAAAATTGAGTTATGTGCATTTAACGTGAAAGATGCAGAGCTGAAGGGGACAGAGAGTTCACTGACATGCCCTATTACATTATGTGAACCTGAGGATGGGGTTTTTATGAAGAATTCTCTGCATTCAGATATATGTACATTGTATGATAAATCAGCATTAATGCATCTTGTTAATACAGGAGCATCTCATCCTATAAGTAGAGAGTCAATAACAGCATCAATGATTGTGAAAAGAGATGAATGTTATTTTGATTCTGAGAGAGAAAATTTTGCTGTAAAAAATTAATGTAAAAACAGAATTGTATTCTTAATTTTAAGATTGTTCTTAACATAATATTGTAATCGATATATATGATTTACTGTTATTTAAGTAAGAGAGATTGTATGAAATTACGATATTTGTTAGATAAAAGGTAATCTGGTTAGGTAAGGGCGTAATTTTATGATGATTGATTTGACTCCTAATCTGAATTCTGCTGGATTATTGAATTTAATTCCAGAGGACACTTTATCTGATATACGTAAGCAAGCTTGTGTTGGATTTGCTAAAATCCGAATTGAGAATGTGATAGTGTCAATACGCTCTATGCCCATCTCTGGGTATTTTACTGGGGAAATTAATACTGAAGATCTGACTGAAGATGCACTTCAAATAGCGTTGAATCATATTGATTATATTGAGCGCTCACTTAATAATGGTTTTTCTGGTTGTGAAGTCAAGGTTTTGCACAAAATGGATTTAGAATATCAAACTTCACTGCTTGTTAAAAATAAAACGTAATTTGTTGGTAGGTTTAATATTGATGTAAACGATATTTTTTAATTGTTATTGGATGTTCTGTTTATGCCGCTATATTTGGCGGCATATTTAATGGTGGAAAGAAAACATGTTGCCATTAAAAACATACTGTTATTAATCTATGCAAGTGTCCTTGTGTTACCAGGAACCGTAAAAGAGGACAATGAGAGAGAAGACAGCGCCTTTTCTCAGCCAATGGGGTTCGCTTTTGAACAACTATGTTTTATCACCTATGATGCCATTGTGCTTGAGCTGATGGCCCAGCCTGGTGAAACCAGTGACACAATGTTTAAAAGACACGCTGACCTTGAGTAACTTTCAGGAAATCTTCCTTTAATGAGCAATGCCAGGTCGTTAAGCCACAGACTGACCGCCTGATTAAAGATGTTATTCTCAACACAAAACGTCAGCCCTCACCTGTAAAAGGCGGGGCTGACGGATGAAATATCAGGCAACAGGCTCTATTCGGCGTGTAAAACTTTAGTTGTTATAATTTGAACACGCTCCATGACTTCGTTGTTTAAGGATTTCCCGAGCAGAATCGGCCATTATCATGACTGCGCCAGCCAGCATCAAAGTATCTTTCAATACCAGACGACCCGCGCCAGATAAATAAGGAAAACCATGATGAGCATCGCCTAACGCAGGGACCCATGCCTCAGGGGTGGTGATTAAAAATGAGAGCGTGACTAATGGCGTGGTAAATGCCATGAGTCCCCCCAGTAAACCCAGCCACCGATTAATCGGGTTGGCTAAAACCAGCAGGGCAATAATCACCTCCACTACGCCAAGACCGTTGGAAAAACCATAGGTATTATTGGCAACTTGCCATGCTCGTGCTTCCGGTTTGTATTCGCCTTCGTGTGTCAGGTATTGTTTATATTCCTCTGGGTGTTCGTAAAAGAAAGACATTACCGGACTGTTCGCCACGAATGGTGTAATACTGTCTGCCTCGTAAGGGACAAACTTTAATAACCCAATCCACATAAAAACAATCGCAATGCTCAGACGAATTAATGTCAGGCCGATTTTATCCCCTTGGCTTAACAGGTGCAGATATTTTTCCATTGTAAACATCCTTATTTATACAATACTGCCGTCGCAGTTGAGTTATTATCAATCCGCATAGAAGTGATTTTCCAGGATGAGGCATCATGTTTTTTGGCAATATTAGCAATAGCATCTTCCAGAACTGTCGGTGATGCTGATATTGACGAGACGCTGACGCGTTTAAGAACTACTTTGTCATCAGCATTGGCGGAAAAAGCCATAACGCCAGATAATAACGTCGCAAATAAAACGGTTTTTTTAAACATATAAAATACCATCAATAGAGTGATTAAGAGTTTATAGAATATACAAAACGTGACAAAGTTGTTTTCTTTAAGACGCCAGAATATTTGTCCTGGCGTCTGATTTTTTATTTAATCTTATTTGACTAATGAAAACAGGTCGTTGAGTGATTCACTCATCGACGGATGAGTGAAGATCTGATCGCGTAATACGAGATAAGGTAAATCTGCATCCATCGCCATTTTCACAATATTGATTATTTCGTGGGAGTCAACACACAACAGTGATGCCCCTAATATACGCTGGGTTTTATTATCGATAATCGCTTTTAATACACCTCTGGTATCATTCATCACTCTGGCGCGTGGAATTGCCGCAACAGGTAATGTTACCACCTGAATATCCGCACCACGCTCTCTGGCCTGTTCTTCCGTCATGCCAACCCGGGACAGCGGTGGTGTCATAAATACGGAATAGGGCACATTTTTTCGATCGTCAGTACTGCGTTTACCTTCTCCCAGCAACTCATCGCGTACGATACGGAAGTCATCCAGTGAAATATAGGTAAACTGCAGCCCGCCGGTAACATCTCCCATAGCCCAAATATTGTCTGCGGTGGTATGTAATCGGTTGTCAACGACGATGGCCCCGCGTTCATTCACTGCAACTCCGGCATTTTCTGGTTGCAATGAGGCCGTTGCAGGTTGACGACCGGAAGCAATTAACAGCGCATCCACTGCCAGTTGATCGCGCTCAGAATGTATTTGCACTTTATTTCCATCGTGGCTGATACGCTGCACATGGGCATTGAGGATGATATCGACTCCTTGCTCGCGTAAAATAGCTGCGATGTTATCAGCAATATCCCGATCTTCTCGTGGTAAAAATAACGATGCGGCTTCGAAAATGGTAACTTTACTGCCAAAATTAGCGAACATAGAGGCAAACTCAACGCCAATATATCCCCCGCCTAAAATACCTAAATGCTCGGGTAATTCCTTCAGATTAAGCAACCCGGTACTGTCATATACGCCAGGCGTTGTGGTTATTCCTGGAATCGCTGGCACCACGGTTTGTGCACCAGTATTAATAAAAATCTTTTCACCATGAATCTCCAGATTTCCCTCAGACCGGTGAATACGCAGAATATGATTATTGATAAACTCAGCTCTTCCTTCGAACACATCGATATTGGGCATATCAGCGAGATTATGGAAATTCTTATTGCGTAAGAAATTGACCACGGCATCTTTACGTTGCATGGCGCTGGCAAAATCCAGGTGCTGTTGCGCATCATGAACCAGCGTCTTGGTTGGGATGCAGCCGATATTAATACAAGTCCCACCATACATTTCACTCGACTGTTCGATGAGCGCTACGCGCCATCCGGCTTTAGCCAGCGTTGCTGCTAATGTTTTTCCCGCCTTACCAAAACCAATAATAACTGCCTGATATTTGTTCATGATTATATCCTGTCAAAACGTGTTCACTTGCCATAATAACTATAGACGCAACGGCGAAAATAACATCTCTTCACAACGCTTAAGAATTTGTCTTATCGTCTGACGATCGTTGTTTTTTTATCAGAGTCACAATATGGTGATAATGATTAACTAATTGATGATATTGAATTAAGGCTTATCTAAGATTGTTCGCACTTATAATCAAAAAACACTCAGGAGTCTGATATGGATGCCCTTAGCCGTTTGTTGATGCTTAACGCCCCACAAGGAACGATTGATAAAAATTGCCTGTTAGGGAGCGACTGGCAGCTTCCTCATGCCGCCGGAGAACTGTCAGTTATTCGTTGGCATGCGCTAACACAAGGTGCAGCGAAACTGGAAATGCCAGCGGGGCAGACCTTTACGTTGCACCCGGGTAACGTGGTTCTTCTGCCACAAAATTCAGCTCATCGTCTGAGTCACGTCGAAAATGAATCGACCTGTATTGTTTGCGGCACTCTTCGACTACAACGTTCGGCTCGTTATTTTTTAACGTCTTTGCCTGAAGTTTTGTTTTTGGCGCCGGAAAGCCACTGCGTGGAGTTTCGCTGGATAAGGGAGGCGATTCCTTTTTTACAACAGGAGTCCAGATCCTTGATGGCGGGAGCGGATGCTCTGTGTAGTCAGATCTGTGCCGTTTTGTTTACGCTCGCTGTGCGTGAATGGATTACACAAGCTAATACCGAGAAAAATATCCTCAGTTTGTTGCTGCATCCGCGTCTTGGTTCAGTGATGCAGCAAATGCTGGAAATGCCAGGACATAACTGGACAGTCGAATCATTGGCCAGCATTGCCCATATGTCCAGGGCGAGTTTTGCTCAGCTTTTCCGGGAGGTTTCTGGAACCACGCCACTGGCTGTATTAACAAAATTGCGGCTACAAATAGCGGCCCAGATGTTTTCCAGGGAAACGCTCCCCGTCGTGGTGATTGCGGAGTCCGTAGGCTATGCCAGCGAATCATCCTTTCACAAGGCCTTTGTCCGCGAGTTTGGCTGTACTCCAGGGGAATATCGTGAAAGCGTCAGGCAACTTCAGGAGGTTAAGCATGAATAAGATTATCGGGTATAAAAATAGAGGATGTGACATTTAACATAGCTGTCTAAAAAGAAAGCAGCAGGATGTTCTCGCTGAAATAAAGAACATCCTGATATTCTAAAGGTAAGAGTTTCGTTACTTAACCGTTGCTTTCACCTTTATCAATATAAACGTATCTGTCTAAGTGAGCTGTTTTATCGCATAAACAAGAAATAAAAGAGCCCCACTTTTAAGCCAAGTATTGTGATGTAAGCACAGCAGTATTTCATAGTACCAGACATTATTTTGTTGGCTTGCCCTTCCATTTTGGTCGCTGAAACGGCAATGGCGATGCTTTGTGGAGAAATCATTTTTCCTCCTGTTGCGCCAGACGTATTTGCTGCGGCTAACCAGTTAGGGTCGATATGTAATTTACTGGCTGCAATAGTTTGTAGCTTGCCAAACAAAATATTCGAGTTAGTGTCGCTCCCTGTGACAAATGTTCCCAGCGCACCAATAACTGGCGCGAGGAAGACGTATGATCTTCCGGTAAGATCAACAATTGATTGTGCCAGCGTAGAAATTATGCCGCTGAGGTCCATGACAGTGGCCATGGCGACAATGGCCATAATCGCGATAATGGAGTTTTTAAGCTGAAGTGCGGTTTTTATAAATACTTCAAACATACCGCGTGCTGAGGCTCCCTGGATAAAACCACCGAGAATAGTCGCAAAGATAATCAGCATTCCGGGCGTTGTGAGCCATTCGACCTTTAACGCTAATGTACTGCCATCAGCCAGTGAGAAATGCAGCACTGACGCTAATTGAGATGCTGCTGATTTTATTGTTGGAAATAACGGTGAGCACAACAAAATAAAGACAAAAATAAACAGATAAATAGAACCGACCCGGAACAGTACCTTTGCTGAACGTGGTGCCATTTCACGGGTATGACTGGTTTCAATACGCCACTGTGGATCTATTTCACCTTTGCGAAGACGACTGGCAATCGCGACAGCAAAAAGGCTAACCAGGCTACCAGCAAAAGCGGGTAATTCGGCACCGAGATGTATAGCAACAAAATACTGCGGAACAAGTGTCGCGATGCCACATATTAAGGTAATAAGGAATACGCCGCGAATTGCTCTCACACCTCCGCCAATGATGCAAATGATGACAAATGGCAGCAAGATATTAAAAAGCGCTAGTTGCAGGATAATGGTGCCGCCTAAGGTGTAAACAGGCAGGTTAACCTGTTCAGCGAGGATTGACACCGGAATCCCCACAGCTCCAAAAGCCGTAGGTACGGTATTAGCGACCAGCGACGCGATGGCTGCTTTCAGTGGGTTGAATCCCAGCGCGATAAGGATACCGATAGGGATCGCGACTGCCGTACCGTATCCGGCTGCAGCTTCAAGAAAACCACCGAAGCACCACGAAATAAGGAGTACCTGGATACGTTTATCTTCGCTAATACTGGCGAGAATATCGCGGAGAATATCCAGCGCTTTCGTTGCCTGCATAACGTTATAACTGAATATCGCGCCGAGGATAACAATGACAATCGGCCATAATCCTTTGAGTGCGCCATAGCCTATTGAGGCTTTAAGATTCTGTACAGGCATATCCCAGAACAGAATAGATAAAACAGCCGTGAATGCCAGCGATATCAGGACTGAATAATGAATGGGCATTTTCAATTTTAAAATCAAAAATACCATGAGTAGCAAAGGTGAGAGTGCGAGAGCAAACATTAAATATTCGTGCATTGCTATTTCCAACTATATTGTTTGACCTTGTTTATGTGTTTTTTTCGAAAAAGGTTATCTCATTGTGGAAATGAAAAATGCAAACTGAATCGCTTCAGTGAAATAAAGTTACAGTTGTTTATGTTTGTATATATTTTGTTAAAAAATAAATCTGTAAAACAATGCTTGTATATTATTATCGCTACTAAATAAGTAACTCAAAATAGGTACAAAAGATAGCGGTATGGGATATATAGCCTTCTGAAATCGGTTTCATGAGAACGTTTTGAGTGAGGGGGAACATTATAAAAATGTGAGCGATGCCGAAAGAAATAAAATTAGTTATTGCATCTGGATATTGAATGAATGATTATTATTTTGTCATACAAAAGAGGCTGAGATTGTATTTTTGTCATCCAGATAAAAAGTTCCCCCATTTTTATTGTTGACTGATAACCCTGAAGGGGGAGCTGCCATCGGCATAAATTGAAATGAAGTCATGGAGCATTGGTTGTGAATGTAAATTTCTTTGTTACCTGTATTGGTGATGCACTGAAATCACGGATGGCACGAGATTCCGTGCTGCTACTGGAAAAACTCGGCTGTCGCGTAAATTTTCCTGAGAAACAGGGATGCTGCGGTCAGCCTGCGATCAATAGTGGTTATATCAAAGAAG
>OASX01000829.1_pt1 | contig 19969 bp, 13 predicted proteins | sample 1516531 | NCBI WGS metagenome assembly OASX01 (sample SAMEA2579911, study PRJEB22360) | human gut metagenome | biome: human gut; feature: human-associated habitat; material: faeces | place: Denmark | collected 2008/2010
ACAGAGTGCGAATACGGCAGCTGCCATACTCACAGCAGCCATGGTATTGTCACTGGCAGCCTGCGGCGGAAGCGGCAGTGAGGGCAAGGAGACAGCATCAGGGGAAGGCGGAAAGGAACCTTATACCGTGACCATGGTACTGCAGGGAAGCCAGCCCGCCGACGAAGAGCGGATCGAGGAAAAGATCAATGAGATTCTGGAAAAGGAAGTGAATGCCAATCTGGACATCGTGGTGCTTCCCTGGGCCAGCGCCGCGCAGCAGCTCCAGCTCATGCTGGCAGGAGATGAAAAAATCGACTGCTTTTATACAAATGCCACAAATGCTATCCAGTACATGCACAGCGGACAGATCATGGATATGTCAGAACTGGTGGACAAATACGGTAAGAACCTGAAGGAAATTTACGGCGAAGATGTACTGAACAGCAATACAGTGGATGGTTTTCTGTACGGCGTACCAAACCAGATTGAAAGAGGAAGTATCCCTGCTGTCTTCATGAGAAAAGACCTGGTGGAGAAGTACGGTATAGATACATCTGCCATCAAAGAACCAAAAGATATGGAATCTGTTTTTGAGACAGTCAAAGCAGGGGAGCCGGACATGACCATGCTGTTTTCCATCAATGAGGGGGATACGCCGCTGACAAGGCTGTTCGGAGGGGACCCCTTGTCAGATGCCAATTTCCTGGGCGTACTCATGGATCAGGAAAATGACACCACCATCACCAATTTCTTCGCCAGTGATTGGTATAAGGATACCACCACGATGCTCTATGACTGGTATCAGAAGGGATATATCAGCAAGGACGCCGGAACAGATACAGAAAACTGGCGTACCGTCTGCAAGGCAGGCAATCTGTTTTCTCTGTTTTTTGCCTATCATCCGGGAACTCCTGTGGAATTCAAAAGCTCAACCGGATATGATTTTGAGATCGTTCCGTTCAGGGACTATCCGATCAAAAACTGCCAGACCTACAACGGTATTATCTATTCCATTGCACAGAACTCAGAGAATCCGGAAAAGACCATGGAAACTCTGGATTACATCTATGGAAGCCCTGAGATCATGAATCTGCTGAACTGGGGTGAGGAAGGTGTGGATTATGTCATAGAGGATGAGGAGAACGGCATCATCAACTACCCGGAGGGCATCACCGCTGACAATGTGGGATACAGCCTGAATCTGGGCTGGGAGCTGCCGAACCAGTTCATCGCACATAAGTGGACAGGCTCTGACCCGCAGCTTTGGGAGAAGATGGAGGAATTCAACGATTCCGCAAAAGAGTCAAAGGCAGTCGGCTTCTGCTTTGACAACACCCAGTATGAGAGTCAGGTAGCGGCGCTGGCCAATGTTGTAAAACAGTATACCGGTTCACTGAACAGCGGTTCTGCTGACCCTGAAACGTATCTGCCGGAGTTTTTGGATGCTCTTCAGGCAGCCGGAATTGACGAGATCATCCAGGCAAAACAGGAACAGTTTGACAAATGGCTGGAAGAGAATAAATAGTTACTGTTTATTCTCTGCCCGTCAACAATAAATAGACAGGATCATTTTTGACAGCAGGCTGTCGCTCTAGGAAACAGAAAAAGCTCTTAGCGCGGCAGCCTTTTTGCCGGAAAGAAACCATTCATAAGACAGAGGAGGAGAAATATGAAGAAAAAATCCAGGCTCAGTGTCTACAAACAACACTGGCCCCTATACCTGATGATGCTGCCGGGACTTTTGTACCTGCTGATCAACAACTATATTCCCATGGGTGGAATTGTGATTGCCTTTAAAAAGCTGAATTTTGCAAAAGGCATATTTGCAAGTCCCTGGTGCGGACTGGATAACTTCAAGTTTTTATTCCAGTCAAAGGATGCCTGGATCATTACCAGAAATACACTGCTTTATAATGTGGCCTTCATTGCCGTAAATATGATAGTAGGTATTGCGGTAGCCATATTGATCTGTGAAGTGCGGAACAATAAAATGAAAAAGCTCTACCAGAGCGCCATTTTGCTGCCTTTCCTCATGTCCATGGTAATACTGAGCTACATTGTTTATGCACTGCTCAGTTCCGAGAACGGCTTGATAAACAACACCATTTTAAGCGCCCTGGGAAAAGAACCGGTGCAGTGGTATCAGCAGCCTAAATACTGGCCGTTTATCCTGGTATTTGCTAACTGCTGGAAGGGCGTTGGGTACGGATGCCTGATCTATATTGCCTCTATTATCGGCATTGACCCGTCCTACTATGAGGCAGCCAGCCTGGACGGTGCAACAAAATGGCAGCAGATCACAAAGATCACCCTGCCAAGTCTGGTACCCACAATTATCACTCTGCTTCTGTTAAATATCGGACGTATTTTCTATTCGGATTTCGGCCTGTTTTATCAGGTGCCTATGAATTCCGGGGTTCTCTTTCCGACGACCAATGTGATCGACACCTATGTGTACAGAGCGCTCATTGAGCGGGGAAATATCAGTATGTCATCCGCGGCAGGCGTGTACCAGTCCATTGTGGGATTTGCCATTGTTATGCTGAGCAATTGGGTCGTGAGAAAAGTAGATAAAGAACAGGCATTGTTTTAGGAGGAGAGAAATGAAAAATTCAGCAAAAGAAAAACGGTATCAGTTTTTCATCAATATAATTCTGATTCTTATGACATTGGTCATTATACTGCCTTTTGTACTGGTGTTCATTTCTTCCGTCACAGATGAAAATACACTGATTCGCAACGGCTACTCATTTTTTCCTGAGAAATTAAGTCTTTACGCTTACCAGTATATTATCAAGCAGGGAGAAAAAATACTGCGCGCGTATGGGATCACCATATTTGTGACGGTCGTGGGCACTATACTGAATATCAGTCTGTCAGCGCTGATGGCTTACCCGCTGACCATAAAGACCCTTCCCCACAGAAGGGCACTGACCTTTTTCGTATTTTTCACCATGCTTTTCAATGGCGGCCTGGTACCTACATATCTGATGTATGTGAATTACCTGCATATTAAAAATACGATTTTTGCGCTTCTTCTTCCCAACCTTCTTCTGAGCGCCAACAATGTGCTGATGATACGGAGTTATTTCATTACAAGCATACCGGATGCCCTGTTTGAAGCTGCCAAGATAGACGGGGCAGGACATATGAAGATATTTACCAGTGTGGTGCTGCCTCTGGGCAAGCCGATTCTTGTGACCATGGGACTCTTTTCCGGACTTGCCTATTGGAACGACTGGACCAATGGTTTATACTATTTATCAGGAAACCAGGGACAGAAGCTATTCGGCATACAGAACCTTCTGAACCAGATGATCACGGATATCCAATACCTGGCAAGCGGCAAAGTTGTGGGGAATATCGGCGCGGAGGTCGCCAAGCTTCCCACCACATCCATCCGAATGGCCATTGCGTTCATAGCCATGCTGCCGCTGTTTATTGTGTATCCATTCCTTCAAAAATATTTCTCGGAGGGAATCACTCTGGGGGCAGTGAAAGGATAAAAAACGCATGAGGAAAGTTCCGAAATACAGAAAACAAAAAAATATGGCCCAGCAGATGAAGGCCATCCTTATTATTCTCATGGTGGTGCTGGCTGTGTACGTGGGCGTCAGCGCCATGCTGCTTGAAAGAACCAGAAAGCAGGCCATACAGGAGATGGACGAAATGTCAAAGCTCTATACCGATGAATTGGACAACCGTTTCCTGCGGATCAGCCGGAGCCTGTTTTCCAATATTATGGAGAAGAATCAGGGGTATTCTGTATTGGGGGACTATATTGAGACCATGGAGCATTCCGGAGACCCCGTAAAAATAAATAATGCAGTCAGTAACCTGCGGAGAATCTGTCTCTCCTATGCGTGGGAGTATGGCACAGAATACCACTTTTTCCTGTATTTGAAGAAAAATGATATGTTTACCATGCTCACCATGACAGGGGTGGGATATGATATTGATAAAGACCTGGAAGACGCAGTGAGAAACCAGCTGGGACTCATTGCAGACACTTCCTACTCGGTCAAGAAAAAGTGGAACCAAATGGACTGCGGCGAGGAAAACTATATCTGTAAAATAGCCCAGAACCAGGATGTTTACATGGGCTGTTTTGTGAATGTAAAAAGTATTCTGGAGCCTTTCACTGACACCATCGTAGGCGATGACGGATATGTGCGCCTGGTGGATGCCAGGAACCGGGTGGCGGGTCAGATCACCAGCAAAGGCATAGAACAGGAGCTTGATTTCCGGGAGGCAAACAGCGGATACTCACTCAGCAAAAATCTGAAACAGGCACCCTTTACCATTCAGATGAAGATATCAGGGGACAAGATACTGGGCGTCATGATGAGCAGTCTGGGATTCCTTTTAGTTCTGGCAGCAGCACTGGTCCTGGCCGGAGCCGCGATCCTTTTATACCTGAAAAAGTATCTGCTGGAGCCGGTGAGGGAATTTACGGATAATCTGACAAAATACGATGATGATGATTATACCTTCCACATCACGGAAAACAACCTGATGGAGCTGGAGCAGATTGACGGCAAGTTTAAAAGAATGATACATCAGATCCGACGCCTGAAGATCACCCTGTATGAGCAGGAATTAGAGAAGCAGAAGATAGAGATGGATTATCTGAAGCTGCAGATACGCCCTCATTTTTATCTGAACTGTCTGAATTTTATATACAGCATGATTGATTTCAAGCAGTACGGCAATGCGCAGAAGATGACAAAGACTACCTCAGATTATCTCCAGTATGTATTTCGCAGCACCAGTGGTCTGGTGCCTGTCAAGGCAGAGACAGCGCACTGCGAAGACTATCTGAAAATACTGCTTCTGCGCTATCCGGACAGCTTTGAATACTATATTGAGATCGATGAGGAGGTCGAAAACGGGGAGATATTTCCCTTCATGCTGCAGGTCTTTGTGGAGAACGCGGCGAAGCATGCACTGACACTGGAAGAGAAGATATTGATCTCAGTTACAGCATTTCCGGAGGACAGGGAAGATGGGAAATATATCAATCTGTATATCTCTGACACCGGAAAGGGATTTCCCAAGCATGTTTTGGAAAGGCTTAGGCAGGGGAAGGGAATCAGCGAGAACGGCAGTCATGTGGGGATTGAAAACTGTCTGAAACGTTTTCATTACTACTACGGCGGACAGGGGGAGATCAATTTTGACAACAGTCCCCTGCAGGGTGCCATAGTGGATATCCATATCCCGTTCCGGGAGCATGGGAAGAAGGAGGCAGACAAAACCGTTCAGGGAGGTACTTATGAATCTGTTATTGGTGGACGATGAGGAATATGTGATAGAGAGTATCAAGAAAAATGTAGATTGGGAACTGCTGGATATAGGGCAGATTTATACGGCATCCTCCATGCAGCAGGCACAGACGGTCATGGGACTTATGCCTATCCATGTGATCGTGAGTGATATTGTCATGCCGAAAGGCAGCGGCTTTGATTTTATGGAATGGGTGCGCAAAGAAGCGTATGAGGTACAGGCTATATTTCTTACCAGCTATGCAGAGTTTGATTTTGCGCGCCGTGCCATTGCCCTGGACAGTGTGGATTATCTGCTGAAGCCCATAGACTTTGAAAAACTCACCGCTGCCATTCAGAAAGCGTCTGACAGGGTAAAGGCTGCGCTAAATTACGAGGCTTATCGTCAGGAGAGCAGAATCTGGGAGCAGAACAGGGAAATCCTTCTGAAAAACTTCTGGTCTGAACTGCTCACCGGCAGGATAAAACAATCCGCCATAGAGGAGGAAATCAGCAAAAGACATCTGGATCATAAACCGGAGGACAGATTTCTGGCTGTGCTCCTGCACCTGTCCGGCAGAGGGGGAAGAGAAAAAAGAGAGCACTGGGATGAAAATATTCTTTTATTTATCATAAAAAATATTCTGGGGGAATTGGCTGAGGAATATCAGGTGGCTGTGGAAACTGTCCTGCCCTGCCGGAAAGACAGCTATACGGTCATATGCCGGGGCACTGCAGGGAACCTGGAGCGGCTCAGTGAGGAAGGTGTATTTTCCTCCTTCCGGAATCTGCTGAGGGAGCGCATGCAGATGGATATCTGGTGCGGAGCCGGCAGCAGCGCCGGGATCGGTGATCTGGCGGACTGCCTTGCCCAACTGCAGGAGATGCGGGACAACAGTCTGACCGTGTGGGATAAAGTCCTGTATCTGTCCGATTTCCGACAGCCCTGCATTGCCTATCAGAATAAACAGCGCACGGTGTGGGAGACCCTTCTCGGCGAGCAGAAACCGGAAGCTCTGATCAACAGCATGCGGCAGTATCTCACAGAGCTTGCGGAGCGTGAACTGATCACGCGTGACATTTTGAAAAGCTTCCGCATGGACATTACCCAGATAACGTATTCCTGGCTTGCCGCAAGGGAGATCAAGGCCCATCTGCTGTTTGCCGGAAGTGAGAACGAACAGTATTACCAGGAGGCCCTGGAGAGTGTGGATGGCGCCATGCAGTTTGCCTCCCATCTGGTGACTGCTGCCGTGGAATATACGAAATATATCAACAAAAGTGAATCTGTGGCAGACCAGCTAAAAGAATACATCGACACACATTACCAGCAGGACATCAGAAGGGAGACTCTGGCAGAGCTTGTGTATCTGAATGTAGATTATATGTCCAGAATCTTCAAAAAAGAGGCCGGTATTTCCATCAGTGCCTATCTGATGCAGAAACGGGTGGAGGAGGCAAAAAATATGCTGACCCGGAGCAGTCTGCCCATCAATACCGTATCCATTTATGTGGGTTACAGTAATTTCTCTTATTTCACAAAAATGTTCCGGGAGAACACAGGATTCTCGCACCTGGAATACCGCAGAAAATTCAAAATAAACCAGTAAAACAGAGAGGAAAGATCATGACAAAACAACAGTTAACAGAACTTTTAAAAGACATGTCCCTGCAGGAAAAGGTTAACCAGATGCTCCAGGTGGCCGGCAATTTTTACATGGACGACACAGTTATCACAGGCCCTATGAAGGAAAACGGCTTCACAGAGGAGAATATATCCCAGGCCGGTTCTGTTTTAGGTGCCCTTGGCGCGTCAAAAATAAAAGAGATCCAGAAAAACTATATGGAAAAACATCCTCACAAGATTCCGCTGCTCTTTATGCTTGACATCATCAACGGCTTCCGCACCATATTCCCCATTCCCCTGGGGCAGGGCGCCACTTTTGAGCCGGAGCTGTCTGAAAAGTTAGCAGCCGCCGCAGCCAAAGAAGCTGCTGTCAGCGGCCTTCACGTGACATTTGCGCCTATGGTGGACCTGGTCCGTGATGCCCGCTGGGGCAGAGTCATGGAATCCACCGGGGAGGATACCTATCTGAACTGCCTCTTCTCCGAGGCCATGGTCCGGGGCTTTCAGGGGGAGGACCTGAAAGAGCCTTACAACATAGCTGCCTGTGTAAAACATTTTGCGGGATACGGCGCCCCCACGGCAGGCCGTGACTATAACACTGTGGAGCTTTCAGAACATACCCTGCGCGAATTTTACCTTCCCTCCTACAAAGCCGGCATTGACGCGGGCGCAGCCCTGGTCATGACCTCCTTCAACACCATAAACGGAGTCCCTGCAACCGGCAATAAATGGCTCATGCGTCATATCCTGAGAGAGGAGATGGGTTTTGACGGAGTCCTCATATCCGACTGGGCCGCTATCGAGGAGATCATCTACCACGGATACTGTGAAGACAGAAAAGAAGCAGCCATCAGAGCCGCCGAAGCCGGTGTTGACATTGATATGATGACCGGCATCTACTCCGAACATCTGACAGCACTCATAGAGGAGGGCATCCTCGATGAACAACTGGTGGATGAAGCAGTTCTCCGCATTCTGGAGCTGAAAAACAAACTGGGCCTCTTTGAGAACCCATACAAAGACGCGGACGAGTCTAAAGAAAAAGAAATCATCCTATGTAAGGAACACAAAGCTCTTGCCAGAGAGGCCGCCTGCAAGTCCTTCGTCCTCCTGAAAAACGAGTCTGTCCTTCCCCTGAAAAAAGGACAGCACATTGCATTCATAGGCCCCTACACAGATAACCGCAGCATGTCAGGCTCCTGGTCCTTCATCGGCCGCCCGGAAGACACCCTGACCCTCCGGGAAGCCGCCCTGGAATCCCTTGACAGCACAGAAGTATCCTTCCATCCCGGCAGTCCGCTCCTTGGAAATGACATCCGTCTGGAAGGCTTCACAGAGCAGACGGAGGAATCCATTTCCCCGGAGCAGCAGCAGAAAATGCTCGCAGAAGCCATAGAAGCCGCAAAAAAAGCAGACCTGGTCATCATGCCTTTAGGCGAGCACTACGTCCAGTCCGGCGAGGCCACCAGCAATGCAAACATACAGATCCCCGAGATCCAGCAGACCCTCTTCAACAAAATTTACGAGGTCAACCAGAACATTGCCGTCATCCTCTTCTCCGGAAGACCCCTGGACATCCGAGAACTTTCCGGTAAAGCAAAAGCCATCCTCCAGGTATGGATGCCGGGCACAGAAGGTGCCCACGCGGTCATGGATGTTCTCACAGGCGCCTTTAACCCCAGCGGCAAACTCCCCATGAGTTTCCCCTACAGCGTCGGCCAGGTCCCGGTCCATTACAACGAATACTCCACCGGCCGCCCCTATACCGGAGCAGACAAAGACCGCTTCCGCTCCAAATACCTGGACATCCCCAATGCCCCCTTATATCCTTTCGGCTACGGCCTGAGCTACACCACCTTCTCCATCTCCCCCATAGAGCTGGACAAGCCCGCAATGACCAAAACCGAAACCATCCAGGCATCCGTAACCATTAAAAACGAAGGTCCCCTTTCCGGAACCGAGGTCATCCAGCTCTACATCCACGACAGAGCCGCCACCGTCGTCCGCCCTGTCAAAGAGCTGAAACACTTCCGCAAGATCCACCTCCACCCCGGTGAATCCCAAAAAGTAACCTTCCACATCACCGACCAGGACCTCCGCTTCCTCACCGAACACTCCCTCCCGGAAAGCGAACCCGGCACCTTCGACCTCTACATAGGCACCGACAGCACCACCACCAACCAAACCCAATTCACCCTCTTACCATAACAAAAAACTAAATACAAATACAAACCCTCTCCCGCTTATCCCTATAACAAGCAGGAGAGGGATTTTTTCTTTTCCTTTCCACAACCCTGCGGCCATCCAATACCCAGGGGAATCCGGTGCGGCGTCGGCGAGGGAGGGCTGTATCCCGGGGGCGATGTCTTAGTGGAGCGTTCGGAAGATCCACCTGCCCCAGACACTTAATGAGGAGGCCATTGCCGATGAATTTAGTGACTGGGAGCAGGTTAGCTTCCGGACAGCGGAACGCTTCGCCCCCGGGATACAGCCCTCCCTCGCCGACGCCGCACCGGATTCCCCGTCCCTCTTGCACCACCCCCCTTTTCGTGATAGTATAAAAAAGAAAAAACCCCCACGGAGGCCCCTCATGAGTTTCTACGAAAACTTCGCCCGCGTATACGACCTCTTCATGGACAACATCCCCTATGAAGAATGGTGCGCATATCTCACCGGGCTTTTGAAAGAATATAACATAGAAGACGGCCTGATCCTGGAATTAGGCTGCGGCACCGGCAATGCCACCAGGATCCTGTCATCTTCCGGCTACGACATGATAGCCATTGACAACTCCCCGGACATGCTGGAGATCGCCATGGAGAAAAAAGCGGAGGACGGCCAGGACATCCTCTACCTTCTGCAGGACATGCGCGAATTCGAGCTCTACGGCACTGTGCGGGCAGTAGTCTCCATCTGCGACAGCATGAACTACATCACAGAAAAAGAAGACCTCCTGGAGGTATTCCGTCTGGTCAACAACTACCTGGACCCTAAGGGCATTTTCATATTTGACCTGAACACTTTCTACAAATACAGAGAGATACTGGGCGAACAGACCATAGCGGAGGACCGGGAGGACGCCAGTTTTATCTGGGACAACTATTTTGACGAGGAGGAGAACATCAACGAATACGACCTCTCTCTCTTCATTCCGGAAGAACACGGCGGGGAGATCCTCTACCGCAAATACGAGGAAGTCCACTACCAGAAAGCCTACACCCTGGAGGAGATCAGACAGCTCATAGAGGCATCCGGCATGAAATTCCTCGCCGCTTACGACGCATTCACCCATGACCCGGTAAAGGAAGACAGTGAGCGCGTCTACATCCTTGCACAGGAAAACGGAAAATAAAAGCGATTACTACAGGCAGTACCGGCAAAGATTCGCCTGAGTTATTATAATAAAAGGAGAAAAAACATGGCAGACTATATAGTAAGAGCAACCGCAGCAAACAGCCAGATCCGCGCTTTTGCTGCAACCACAAGAGATTTGACAGAGCACGCACGAGCAGCGCACAATACAAGCCCGGTGGCAACAGCAGCCCTGGGACGCCTCCTCACCGCAGGAAGCATGATGGGCGTCATGATGAAGGGCGAAAAAGATTTACTGACCCTGCAGGTCAAGGCAGGAGGTCCTCTGGAGGGCATAACCGTGACCGCAGATTCCAAAGGCAATGTGAAAGGCTATGTGGGCAATCCAAATGTCATCCTCCATGCAAATGACAAGGGAAAGCTGGACGTGGCAGGGGCCGTAGGTGTGGGCTTCATGAATGTGATCAAAGATATGGGTCTGAAGGAGCCGTATGTAGGCCAGACCGTGCTGCAGACCAGTGAGATCGCCGAGGATCTGACCTATTATTTCGCTACCAGCGAACAGGTTCCCTCATCCGTAGGCCTTGGTGTCCTTATGGAAAAGGATAATACGGTAAAACAGGCCGGCGGCTTTATCATCCAGCTCATGCCCTTTACAGAGGAATCGGTCATCAGTCAGCTGGAAGAAAATCTGAAGGATGTAACCTCCGTCACAACCATGCTGGAGGAAGGCCATACACCGGAATCCCTGCTGAATACCCTGCTGAAAGGCTTTGATATAGAGATCAATGAGACGATTCCCACACAATTTTACTGCAACTGCGATAAAGACCGGGTGGAAAAAGCATTGATCAGCGTAGGCAGAAAAGAGCTGCAGGAAATGATCGATGAGGGGAAAGAGATAGAGATGAACTGTCACTTCTGCAACAGAAATTACACATTCTCTGTGGAAGAGCTGAAAAATATATTAAAACGCTGCAAAAGAGGGTAAAGAAAGGTCAGGTACAATATGAGAGATGGTTTTATCAAAGTGGCGGCCGCAACACCGGATATACTGGTAGCAGACTGTGCACACAACAGACAGGAAATTGTGGAGAAGGCCAGGGAAATGGCCGGGAACGGGGCAAAGATCCTGGTGTTCCCGGAGCTTTGTCTGACAGGATATACCTGCCAGGACCTGTTTTGGCAGGGAGCTCTTTTACACAGGGCAGAGGAGGAGCTGAAGACAATCCAGAGAGAGCTTCAGGATGTGGACGGTCTGATTTTCATCGGACTTCCCCTGAGGCATAAAGGCAAGCTCTACAATGCGGCGGCAGTGCTGAACCAGGGCAGGATACTGGGATTTGTCCCCAAGCACCATCTGCCCAATTACGGTGAATTTTACGAGGCCAGATACTTTGTTCCTGGCCAGGCATTTGACGGATATGTGGACTGGCAGGGGGAGAAAGTTCCCTTTGGACAGAATCTGCTGTTCCACTGTGCGGAAGTACCGGGACTCTGTGTGGCAGCAGAAATCTGTGAAGACCTGTGGGCACCGAATCCGCCCAGTATTTTCCATGCCATGGCAGGAGCCACTTTGATCGTCAATCTCTCAGCCAGCGACGAGACCACAGGAAAGGATGCCTACCGAAGAGAACTGGTAGGCGGACAGTCCGCCCGCCTCATCTGCGGATATGTATATGCAACCGCAGGCAACGGGGAGTCCACCCAGGATCTGGTATTCGGAGGACAGAATCTGATCGCGGAGAACGGAACCATTCTGCGGGAGGCAAAACGTTTTGCCAATGAGACCATTTACGGTGAAATTGATGTGGAGCGCCTGGAAAGCGAGAGAAGAAGGATCTCTACCTGGCAGCCGGAATCCAAGGAGGAATATACACAGATTTCCTTCCATGTGAAACAGGAGCAGACAGCCCTGTCCCGTTTCTTTGACCCCAGCCCCTTTGTGCCGGATGATAAAAAAGACAGAGAGAGAAGATGTGATGAGATCCTCACCATGCAGGCCATGGGTCTTAAAAAACGTCTGGACCATACAGGATGCAAAGCTGCAGTTCTGGGCATTTCCGGCGGTCTGGATTCCACCCTTGCCCTTCTGGTGACTGCAAGAGCCTTTGATCTGTGCGGTCTTGCCAGAAGCCAGATCACAGCGGTGACCATGCCCTGCTTCGGCACCACGGACAGGACATATACCAATGCCTGTGAACTCACAAGAAGGCTGGGAGCCACGCTTCGTGAGGTTGACATAAAAAAGGCAGTGCTGCAGCATTTTGAGGACATCGGTCATGACTATCAGGACCACAGTGTGACCTTTGAAAACGCACAGGCCAGGGAGAGGACGCAGGTTATTATGGACATTGCCAACAGCTGCGGCGGCCTTGTGATCGGAACAGGGGATTTGTCGGAGCTGGCTCTCGGATGGGCAACTTACAACGGGGACCATATGTCCATGTACGGGGTAAACGGCTCTGTGCCGAAGACTCTCGTCCGCCATCTGGTGCGCTATTATGCGGATACCTGCGGGGAACCGGAACTGGCAGCCATTCTGGAGGATGTGCTGGATACACCGGTGAGCCCTGAGCTGCTTCCGCCCACGGACGGTGTTATTTCCCAGAAGACAGAGGATCTGGTGGGCCCCTACGAGCTGCACGATTTCTTCCTGTATTATATGATGCGTTTCCAGTTCGGTCCCGCTAAGATCTACCGCATAGCCAGAATCGCCTTCGCGGGCATGTATCATGATGAAGTGATCCTGAAATGGCTGAAGAAATTTTACTGGAGATTTTTCTCCCAGCAGTTTAAGCGTTCCTGCCTGCCGGACGGACCAAAAGTGGGCAGTGTGGCAGTGTCACCCAGAGGAGATCTGCGGATGCCCAGTGACGCATCTGTGAGAATCTGGATGGATGAGTTGGAGACTCTGGGATAAGCGGATAAGGGCAGAGGATAGAAAGGGGGCGCAGGATTTGCGGACGAATAAAATGCGTGCTGTAGTGTATCAGGGGAAAGGCGCGGTATCTCTGGAGGAGCGTGATATCCCTGTGATCCGGGACCCGGGGGATGCTATTGTGAAAGTGACACTTACCACCATATGCTCCAGCGATATTCATATAAAACACGGTGCAGTGCCGAAAGCCGTACCGGGAACCATCCTGGGGCACGAGTTTGTCGGACAGGTGGTGGAAACAGGAAGCGCGGTGAAGAAGGTGAAGCCCGGAGACAGAGTGGCTGTCAATGTGGAGACTTTCTGCGGGGAGTGCTTTTTCTGCAGGCGCGGGTTTGTGAACAACTGTGAGCATGAAAACGGAGGTTGGGCTCTCGGATGCCGCATAGACGGAGGACAGGCGGAATACTGCCGCATTCCCTGTGCGGACAATGGACTGACTAAGATACCGGACCATGTGACCGATGAGGAGGCTCTTTTTACCGGGGATATACTCTCCACCGGCTACTGGGCTGCCAGACTGGGTGAGGTAAAGCCGGCAGATACAGTTGTGGTTATAGGAGCCGGCCCCACCGGACTCTGTACCATGATGTGTGCCCGGCTGTACAGTCCTGCCAAGATCATCGCCATAGACGTGGATGAAAGCAGACTGGAACTGGCGAAAAGACAGGGGCTTGCCGATGTGACGGTATGTCCCGCGGAAGAGCCCTGCCGCTATGGGGCAGAGGATTATGCCGATGTTGCGGGGAAGGTACAGGAGACTGTTGTGCAGCGTGTCCTTGCAGAGAGCCACGGAAGAGGCGCAGATGTGGTATTTGAGGCCGCAGGCGGAACGGATACCTTTGAGCTGGCCTGGAAGACAGCCAGGCCCAACGCGGTTGTGGTGATCGCTGCCATGTATGAAAGAGATCAGACTCTGCCCCTGCCGCAGATGTACGGCAGGAATCTGACTTTTAAAACAGGCGGAGTGGACGGCTGCTATTGTGAGGAGATCATGGAGCTTCTGGCGGCAAAGAAGCTGGATACAGGATGCCTGATCACCCACAGGACCCGTCTGGAAGATATTATGAAGGCATATGAGATATTTGAACAGAAAAAGGACGGCGTGATAAAATACGCGGTAAAACCATAAGAATGCGGACAAAATAAGACCGCAGAAGGAGAACGATATGGAAAAATTAAGAGTGGGTGTATTGAGCACAGGAAATATTGCAGCCACTATGGCGGAGACACTCCGCTGTATGGAGGATGTGGAGCTGTATGCAGTGGCATCCAGATGTCAGGAGAAGGCAGACGCGTTTGCAGAAAAATACGGATTTGAAAAGGCATTCGGTACATATGAAGAGATGGCAGCAGATGAGAAGGTAGACCTGGTCTATGTGGCAACCCCAATCTCAGAACACTGTTCCCATGTGAAAATGCTGCTTGAAAACGGCAGGAACGTCCTGTGCGAGAAGGCATTTGCCGTAAATGCCCGGGAGGCCGAAGAGATGACTGCGCTCTCAAAAGAAAAGGGACTGCTTCTGGCAGAGGCCATGTGGGTCAGATATATGCCCATGGCAAGGACACTGCAGGAGGTACTTGCCTCCGGTGCCATCGGCACACCGTATACCCTGACCGCTAACCTGGGATATCTGCTGGAGTCAGTACCCAGGATGATGAAGCCTGAACTGGCAGGCGGCGCCCTTTTGGATGTAGGTGTCTACACTCTGACATTTGCATCTATTGCGTTCGGGGATGACATCTCCTCCATTGACACTTCCGTCATTATGACAGACACGGGAGTGGACGCACAGAGCAGCATAACCATTGGCTATCCGGATGGGAAGATGTCGGTGCTGAACAGTTCCCTCCGCGCCCTTTCCGACAGACAGGGAATCATTTACGGGACAAAGGGCTTTCTGGTTGTGGAAAACATCAATAATTTCGAGTCCATCACAGTCTATAATGAAAAACGGGAAGTGACAGCCAGATATGACCAGCCAAAACAGATCAGCGGCTATGAATACGAGGTAAGGGCCTGCAAAAAGGCCATAGAAGAGGGAATGTGCGAATGCCCGGATATGCCCCACAGCGAAACGCTCCGCATTATGGAGCAGATGGATGCTGTCCGTGAGAAATGGGGCTTTCGTTATCCAATGGAAAAATAAGAAAATACCGGTTGACTTTTCCTTACTGCAAATGTAGTATATAGATAGATACTACATTTGTAGAAAAAGGGAGGAGTACAAGAATGATTAAAAAAAGAGGGATTGTCCTTGCTGCATCCATGGCTGTGCTTCTGTTTGCAGTCACCGGTCTTATGGGATGTTCTTCAAAAGAGAACGACAAGTCTGACAAGAAAACAGAGACCCGGGAGGAAACTGGAAAAGAAGAAAAAACAGATGCAAAAGGGGATACCGCGGAGAAGGCAGCCATAGAGACCGGGAAGCTGGAGAAAATGCTTCCGATCTTTGACTCCGTGATACGCTTTCAGGCACAAAGCCGGGAGCCGCTTGAATACAGCGCTTCTGACAGTAAATATGTATGGGGAGTCCTGAACCGCATTATCACAGATTACGCCAGAGTCGGCGATAACGGAGTGGATTACACAGAGGATTCCTCCATGAAACGTGTCCCGTCCGGAGTGGTAAAAGAATATGCCCAGGGACTGTTTGCAGGTATTGAAACACTGCCTGAACTTACGGCGGACTTAGAGCAGGAGATTGGTATAGAGTCTGTGGAAAATGAATATCTCTTTGTTCTTGGTGACCAGGTGGAAATGACTGTCTCCATACAGGACTATAAAGAAGGCACAGACGGGGGCTGGATCGTAAATGTGAGTTCACATTATCCATATCCGGCATCCTCCGATACACCGTCAGCCGTGAGTTCCTTTCGCATTGTGGAGAACCCTTACGGCGGGCTGTTTCCCTATGCGGTGAAGGAGGTCATATCTGCAGCGGTGCCCGAAAATGCTGATTCTGGTGAGGAGCAGGGAGAAGTTTCCGGGGAACAGGAGAATCCTTCCGATACACCGGAAACACCGGACTCTGAGAATCAGGAATCCAACAGCGGAGAACAGGAGGAGCCGGAACAAAGCGGGCAGGATTCAGACCCTGCGGATACCGATTCTGACGATGATATGTCCATTGATGAGTATGTGGAAAAATACGGGGAAGAGAAAGCTCTGGAAAAGTACGGGGAAGTTCCGTTTAATAAGTATTATTTAAGACCAAAGGAAGCCAGAGAGAAGATGGAAGAAGAGGAAAGGGAAAAAGGGACAGAGGAGGATTCAGGATCTGCAGAACAGAATACAGATGAAACACAGTGAGTGCCGGAACTGAGATTTAAGGCAGGCAGCGGGGAACGTATATGGGTACGTTCCCCTTTTTGCTGTATAAAAAATCCGGGATTTTCATTATGTTATTTTGACTGAATTTATCAAATGTGTTTTGTGCATAAAAACGAAGAAAAAGAAATAAACAAGTGAAATATGCAATGATATATTTGATATATATTGTGCGTTGTATCAATTATGCGCAAAAGGTATTGCGGCTAAAATACGCATATGCTATGATGTCAAAATAAATATGGAGAACCAGGAGGAACAGACATGATACGGAAATATACATACGGAAATCCTTTTTGTACGGACGCGGTTGTAAAGGATATGGCGGCAGAGACCCAGACTCTGCCATATCTGCAAAAGGCAGAGCAGGACGGCAGGCTTATATTTTCCTGCAGCCTTGGGGAAAAGGACCTGGTGTACGGACTGGGTGAAAATGTAAGAGGGATCAACAAGCGGGGATGGCTTTACCGAAGCTGCTGTGCAGATGAGCCAAACCATCTGGAGGACAGGCATTCTCTGTACGCATCCCACAACTTTTTAGTGATTGCCGGTGAGACGACCTTTGGCGTCTTTTTTGATTATCCGGGCATTATCAGCTTTGACGTGGGCTATACCCACATGGATGAGCTGGTGATCACACTGGAGGAACCGGATGCGGATGTCTATATTCTGGAGGGCAGCGATATCCGGCAGATCGTAAAGGAGTTCAGGGGTCTGATCGGCAGAAGTTATATTCCGCCCAGATGGGCATTCGGATACCAGCAGAGCCGCTGGGGTTATAAATGTGAGGCGGACATCAGGGAGGTGGCAGAGGGCCACAGGAAGAATCATCTGCCTCTTGACAGCATTTACCTTGATATTGATTACATGGAGCGGTATAAGGACTTCACCATTGACGAGGAGCGTTTTCCGGATTTTGAAGGTCTGGTGAGGGATATGAAGGCGCAGAATATCCGTCTGGTGCCTATCATTGATGCCGGTGTGAAAGTGGAAAAAGGCTATTCCGTCTATGAGGAAGGTTTGGAGAAGGGATATTTCTGCAAAGACGAAGACGGAAAAGAATTTATCGCCGGTGTGTGGCCGGGACAAGTGCATTTTCCTGATGTGCTGAACAAAGACGCCAGGGAGTGGTTTGGAAACCAATATAAGTTTTTGCTGGATAAGGGGATTGAAGGCTTCTGGAATGACATGAACGAACCAAGTATTTTTTTTGCTCAGGACCGCATGGATGATACCATTGACGCCATTGCAGAGCTGAAAGGAAAGAATCTGGACCTGGATACCTTCCAGAAATTTACCGGTCTGGTGGATGGACTGGCAAATAATACAGAGGACTTTAAAAAGTTCTATCACAAGACGGATGCAGGACAGATGCGCCACGACAAGGTTCACAACCTGTTCGGCTATAATATGACCAGAGCGGCAGGGGAAGCCTTTGAGCGTCTGTGCCCTGACAAGAGGATACTCATGTTCTCCCGCTCCTCTTACGTGGGAATGCACCGCTACGGCGGTATCTGGACAGGAGATAACAAGTCCTGGTGGCAGCACCTGCTTCTCAACCTGAAGATGATGCCGAGCCTTAACATGGTGGGGATTCTCTACACAGGCGCCGATATCGGAGGATTCGGTTCTGATACCACGGAAGACCTGGTAATGCGCTGGATCCAGCTTGCCATGTTCTCACCGCTTATGAGAAATCATACGGCACTGGGAACCAGAATGCAGGAGGTCTATCAGTTTGACCATATGGACCGGTTCAGGGATATTCTGGGACTGCGCTACGGCATGCTGCCCTATATTTACAGCGAATACATGAAGGCGGCCCTGCGCGGTGAGATGTATTTTACACCGCTGTCCTTTGTCTACACGGAAGATGAATTTGCACCCCAGGTGGAGGACCAGCTTCTTGTGGGAGACAGCCTTATGATAGCTCCTGTGTACAGCCAGAACGCGGAGGGAAGATATGTGTATCTGCCGGAGGAGATGGCGCTTCTGCGTTTCCGGAGCCTGACGGACTTTGACAAGGAAATCCTGCCGGCAGGCCACCATTATGTGAAAGCAGGTCTGTATGAGATGCTGGTATTTGTGCGCCCGGATAAGATTCTTCTGCTGTCTGAAGGCGGAGAATCCACGGAAGATGTGGATACGGATTCCGTAAAAGCCCTGGCATTCGTAAAAGAGAAGGCTGTTTACGAGTGGTATGAGGATGACGGAAAAGGGAAAGACTTTGAAAACCCGGCGAATTATGGTATGATTGAAATCGACAAGGCAGGAACCTGTGTGTATACAGGCTGCCGGAAGAAAGAGATTCAAGCTGAAATACTGTAAACAGATTGGGGATTTAAGAATGATTACAATAAAAGAGATAGCCAATATGCTGAATGTGAGCACCACCACGGTGTCAAATGTTATCTACGGCAAGACAAAAGAGGTATCACCTGCCAATGTGGAGCGTATCCGGAAGGTTCTGGATGAGTATGACTATATGCCCAACATCAATGCCCGCAACCTGGCAAGTAACCGTTCTAAGATCATCGGTATGGTGGTAAAGGTCAATGGAAAGGAAAATCCATTTAAAGACCAGTTTTTTGGGGAACTGCTGGGTGCAGTGGAGGACCGTGTGAGAAGCAGAGGCTATAATCTGATGGTCTATGCACTGAATGATGTCCGGCAGGTCCAGAAATTTATCCTGTCATGGAATATGGATGGACTGGTGACCTGCGGTTTTGTGGAAGGGGAAATCTCATACCTGCAGGAACGTTACAAAAAGCCGATTGTGATCATTGACGATTATGATACAAATGACCTGGAGCGCTGCATCAATATCCGGCTGGAGGATAAAAAAGCCGCCTATGAGATGACAAAATATGTCATCGGATGCGGTCATAAAAAAGTCGCGTTTCTTGCCGATAATAATGTGAACCTGGATCATCAGCGGTTCCTGGGATACTGCCAGGCCATGGATGAGGCCGGACTTTTTGGCAGCGAGGAAAATTTTCTGAAAATATGTCCCGGAAACAGGGGAGAGAAGAACAATCTGGATGAGCTGTATGAGAAATCCTTTGCCTATACGGCGATCATATGTTCTTCGGATTATTATGCCGCAATGCTCCTCAATACTTTTCAAGACAGAGGGAGAAAGATTCCGGATGACATATCCATCACCGGCTTTGATGACGTGGAGTACGCCTCCCTGGTAAGGCCGGCACTCACTACTGTACGCCAGGATATCCAGGAAAAAGGACTGGTGGCGGTTGATATGCTTGTAAAAATGTTGGAGGAAAACCCCAAGGACATGGATACACTGGTTGTCCTTCCCACACAGATGGTCATTCGTGATTCTGTAAAAAGGATCAACGGGTAAGAAAGTAAAATAATAGTAACTGTTCTGTCAGGTCTGCGCATTTACTGCGCTGACCGTGCAAAAGAGTAGTGGCGGCAGGTATTCGCCCCATCGCGAAGCGATTTTTAATGGGCGAATACCCGTAACGATTCAGCTGGCTGAATCGTTACAA